>Ga0265593_1000294_pt1 | contig 30452 bp, 28 predicted proteins | sample saktaG_8_FD_190136 | JGI IMG/M metagenome (GOLD analysis project Ga0265593, IMG submission 190136) | Saline water microbial communities from Sakinaw Lake, British Columbia, Canada - sak_2011_5_24_36m | ecosystem: Environmental > Aquatic > Non-marine Saline and Alkaline > Saline ...
CATGGAACTTGCTCGGCAACATAACCTATGTGTGATCGAAGATAACTGCCAGGCCATCGGCTCAGACTACATTTACCCCAACGGAGTGAAGAAAAAGGCCGGCACCATCGGACACATTGGCTGTACCTCTTTTTTCCCGTCAAAAAACCTGGGTTGCTACGGCGACGGAGGAGCCATCTTTACCAACGATGATGATCTGGCAAAACAGATGAGGGTGGTGGTTAACCATGGAATGACGGTACGGTACTATCATGATTACATTGGCGTCAACTCCCGCCTCGACAGCATCCAGGCCGCCATTTTAAAGGTGAAGCTGGCCAGGCTGGATGAGTATGCGGCAAAGCGTCGTGCCGCCGCCGATTTTTACGACAGGGCCTTTGCAAACCACCCCCGGCTCAAGACGCCGGTCCGGTATGTCCATTCAACCCATGTTTTTCATCAGTACACCCTAGTGACGAACAATGTTGACAGAAAAGCCTTGATCGAGTTTCTTAACTCGAAGGAAATACCGGCCATGATCTATTACCCGGTCCCATTGCATATGCAGAAAGCCTATCTTGATCCGCGGTATAAACCCGGCGATTTCCCTGTGACAGAACATCTCTGCGAAACTGTTTTCTCCTTACCCATGCATACCGAACTGGATCAGGAACAACTGACCTTTATTACCCAGAGTGTATTGGAATTCCTAAACCGATAATTATGGAAACCGGATATTTTGCCCACGAATCTGCCATTATTGACGAGGGGTGCCGGATTGGCAAAGGGACCAAGATATGGCACTTTACCCACATTATGAAAGGCAGTATCATCGGGGAACAATGCAACCTCGGACAGAATGTGGTTATTTCGCCCGACGTCGTGCTTGGCAGGAATGTTAAGGTTCAGAACAACGTTTCGATCTATACCGGTGTGATCTGCCAGGATGATGTGTTCCTTGGCCCGTCCATGGTGTTCACCAATGTGATAAATCCGCGCAGCCACATCCTGCGGAAAGACCAGTACCAGACCACCCTGGTCAAACGCGGAGCATCGATTGGAGCCAATGCTACCATTGTCTGCGGAAATGAGATCGGTGAATTTGCTTTTATCGGGGCAGGCGCTGTTGTCACGAAGGATGTCCCTGCCTATGCCCTGATCGTTGGCAACCCCGGGCGTCATGTAGGCTGGATGAGTGAATATGGACACCGGCTGCATTTTGATGAGAAGGGTATCGCCATCTGTCCTGAAAGTAATGAAAAATATGAACTTACCAAAGAGGGGAAAGTTTTTAAACTGTAAGAATATTCCATGAAAGAATTGCAAAGGCCATTGAATTTCGCGCTGATCGGCGCTGCAGGTTACATCGCTCCCCGCCACATGAAGGCAATCAAAGATACCGGCAATCAGCTGGTATGTGCGCTTGATCCGTATGATGGTGTCGGTATCATTGACAGTTACTTTCCGCAGGCCGATTTTTTCATTGAACCCGAACGGTTTGACAGGCACCTGGATAAGCTACGGAGAATCTCCCTTTCGAAGAAACGGATTGATGACCATAAAGTGGATTATGTGAGCATCTGCTCGCCCAATTACATGCACGATTCGCACATCAGGCTGGCCTTACGGAATGATGCACACGCCATTTGCGAAAAGCCCATCGTTCTAAATCCCTGGAACCTCGATGCACTGAACGAAATCCAGAAAGAGACGGAAAAAAAGGTTTACACAATTCTTCAGCTGAGGCTGCACCCATCCATCAAAGCCTTGCGCGAGCAGGTTCAGAATGGGCCAAAGGATAAAATTTACGATCTCGATCTCACCTACATCACCTCCCGCGGCAACTGGTACTTCCGTTCATGGAAGGGCGATGTATCCAAGTCGGGCGGAATTGCCACCAACATCGGTGTCCATTTTTTTGATATGCTGACCTGGGTGTTTGGGAAGGTAAAAGAGAATGTGGTGCATGTGCTTAACGATCAAAAAGCGGGAGGTCTGCTCAAACTTGAAAATGCCAATATCCGCTGGTTCCTCAGCATCGACTATGATGATATTCCTGAGGCTGTGCGGAAAACAGGTAAACGGACCTACCGGTCGCTCTTGATGGGTGACCAGGAAATCGAATTCAGCGATGGTTTTACCGACCTTCATTCCGAGATGTACCGCGAAATCATCGCGGGACGTGGTTTCGGCCTCATGGATGCCAAACAAAGCATCAATATTGTATACCACATCCGAAATAATCGCCCGGTAGGGTTGAAGGGCGATTATCATCCTGTGTTAAAAACAATTGCCAAAAAACGGTAAGGTTTCCGGCTTTCGGACTCAGCGTGCATTGTTCATTCCCCGATATTCATTAACTTGCCCTTTTTTTTGGGAATAGGTTATCATAAGGCACCATATGAAAATATTAGTTACAGGCGGAACGGGTTACATCGGATCACACACCGTTGTTGAACTCCAGGCTAAAGGATATGAGGTGATCGTTGTAGACAATTTATCCAATTCTACCATTGAGGTATTGGACAATATTGCAAAAATTTCCGGAAAAAAGCCTCTCTTTGAAAAGTTTGACCTGACCGATCCCGAGAAAACAGAAGCCTTTTTCAAATTGCACAATGATATAAGCGCCATTATTCACTTTGCGGCATTCAAGGCGGTAGGGGAATCGGTGGAATTTCCGCTGATGTATTACAGGAATAACCTGCTTTCGCTGATCAACATCCTGCAGGGAATGATCGATAACGGGATCCGTGATATTGTTTTCTCATCTTCCTGTACTGTTTACGGACAGCCTGAAACGCTCCCGGCCCGGGAAGATACCCCCATTCAGAAAGCTGCTTCCCCGTACGGAAATACAAAGCAGATTTCTGAAGAGATCATCACCGATACGAGCCTGAAGGCGGATGTCCATGCGATCCTTTTACGTTATTTCAATCCGATCGGGGCACATGAAACCGCCGTCATCGGTGAGCTCCCATTGGGTGTCCCCAATTGCCTGATGCCCTATATTACACAGACCGCTATCGGGAAACGACCCTTTTTGAGGGTGTGGGGAAACGATTATGACACCCCCGACGGGACCGCCATCCGTGATTATATCCATGTTGTTGACCTGGCTAAAGCCCATGTAATTGCCGTGGAACGGCTGACAGGGGAGCAAGGGAGAATGAATGTTGAAATTTTCAACCTTGGGACCGGCAACGGATTTTCTGTCATGGAGGTGATCAATTCCTTTGAGAAGACCTCGGGAGTAAAACTGAAGTATGAAATCAAGGAACGCAGGCAGGGTGATATTGTGAAAGTTTGGGCTGATACAGAATTTGCAAACAGGGAACTGGGCTGGAAAGCAGAAAAAACCCTGGATGAAATGACCAGTTCAGCCTGGAAATGGGAACTTGCGCTGGCAAAAAAGAAATAGTGAAATTTAACTCGTATCCGATAGAAATTAATGAGCTATGAAAACAATCTTAATAACCGGGGGCGCCGGATTCATCGGGTCCCATGTTGTTCGCAGGTTTGTCAAGAAATATCCTGATTATAAAATTGTGAATCTCGATAACCTTACCTATGCAGGTAACCTGGCCAACCTTCATGATATAGAAAAGGAGCCGAATTATGAATTTGTCAAGGCAGATATCACGGCCGGTGAACTGATGAAAGCCCTGTTTAAAAAATATCGTTTCGATGGTGTGATCCATCTTGCCGCTGAATCACATGTTGACCGTTCCATCAGCAGCCCGATGGAGTTTATCTATGCCAACATCGTGGGAACTGTTAACCTGCTCAATGCGGCACGCCTGATCTGGGATGATTTTACCGGCAGGAGATTCTATCATATTTCGACCGATGAAGTTTATGGATCGCTGGGTGCCAAGGGCTTTTTTTACGAAAATACGGCCTACGATCCCCGGAGTCCCTATTCTGCTTCAAAGGCAAGTTCCGACCACCTGGTCAGGGCCTATTATCATACCTATGGGCTTCCGACAGTGATTTCCAACTGTTCGAACAATTACGGACCTTTTCAGTTCCCTGAGAAACTGATCCCGCTGGCGATTCACAACATCAAGAACAACAGGCTTATCCCGGTATATGGAAAAGGGGAGAACATCCGCGACTGGTTGTTTGTTGAGGACCATGCCAATGCCATTGACATGATCTACCATGATGGAAAAATCGGCGAAACATACAACATCGGCGGGAACAACGAATGGAAAAACATCGACCTGATCAATCTGCTCTGCCAGATCATGAACCGCAAGCTGAAACGTTCTGCCGGGACATCCGAAAACCTGATCACCTATGTAAAGGACCGTGCAGGACATGATTTGCGTTATGCCATCGACTCGGGTAAAATCCAGAAGGAATTGGGATGGAAACCCAGCCTGCAGTTTGCTGAGGGACTTGAAAAAACCGTGGATTGGTACCTGGCCAACGGGGAGTGGATGAAGAATGTTACCTCCGGCGACTACCAGAAATACTACGACAACCAGTATAATAAACGATAGGGATTTTACACTCCCGATACGGTTACCTCTTTGCCGATTTTTGCAATAAGCCCCTGCAATACATTCCCCGGGCCGACTTCAATAAAATTGTCAGCGCCATCAGCGATCATATGTTGAACGATCTGTGTCCAGAGTACAGGTGCGGTAAGCTGGGCGATAAGGTTGCGCTTTATCTGCGCCGGGTCTGTCACCCTGAGTGCGGTTGCATTCTGATAGATCGGGCAGATCGGGGTATTCACCGTGGTGGCATTGATGGCTTCAGCGAGTTCAATCCGGGCCGGTTCCATGAGTGGTGAGTGAAATGCGCCACCTACCTTCAACGGCAAAGCCCTTCGGGCTCCGGCTGCTTTGAGCCGTTCGCAGGCGATCTCGATTCCCTTCATGCTGCCGGATATGACAAGTTGTCCGGGGCTGTTGTAGTTGGCAGGAACAACGATTTCCTCGATAGATTTACAAATCTCTTCCACTTTGGCATCTTCCAGTCCAAGGATCGCAGCCATGGTGGAGGGTTCTGATTCACAGGCTTTTTGCATCGCCCGTGCCCGTGCCGATACCAAACGCAACCCGTCTTCAAAAGAGAGGGCTTTGCAGGCAACCAGGGCGGAAAATTCGCCGAGTGAATGACCAGCAACCATATCCGGTGTAAAATTATCACCAAGTGTTGCGGCGAGTATTACGGAGTGCAGAAAAATGGCTGGCTGTGTGACCTTCGTTTGTCTCAGGTCCTCGTCGGTTCCGGCAAACATCAGGTCGGTGATCGGGAATCCCAAAATATCATTGGCCTTGCTGAAAAGTTCTCTGGCCTGTGCCGAATGGTCGAACAAATCTTTACCCATTCCGACAAACTGGGCTCCTTGCCCGGGGAATACATATGCCTTCATTAATTTACGATCTACGATTTACGATTTTTTCGCTTCCGCATTACTTATTTCCTGTCTCCTAAAAATCTCAAAAGAAACATGAACAGGTTTATAAAATCGAGATAAAGGGTGAGGGCTCCGAGAATACTCAGTTTCCGGGTATTCGCTTCCCCATATTCACCGGCTCCGGCACCGATCCTTTTCAGCCGTTGCACATCGTAGGCGGTTAACCCGGTGAAAATCAAAACACCGATCACACTGATGATATAGTCCATCGTGCCGCTTTTCATAAAGAAATTGACCAGCATGGCGACCATCAGACCAACCAAACCCATCATCATGATCGATCCGAACTTTGTCAGGTCGGTTTTTGTGGTGTAGCCGGTCACGGCCATAATGCCAAACATAGCTGCTGCAATCGCAAAGGTTTTATATACTGATGCTGCTGTATAGACCAGCAGGATAAAACTCAGGCTCATGCCCATCAGAACCGAAAATGCAACGAACAGAAGTGTCAAAACGGCAGGTGACAGCCGTTGAAATCCGAAAGACATCAATAAAACAAATCCGATAGGTGCAAGTGTAACGATCCAGCCCAGGCCGGTCATACCGCCGGTTTCAACATTTCTCAAACTGCTCATAAGCGATTCAGATGAGGCAAACCAGTAAGCCGTAATGGCTGTTACAAACATGGCCAGGGTCATCCATCCAAATACCTGTGTCATAAAGGATTTTGCAACAGTTACATCCTGTGTTCCCTGTTGTGCCGTAAAAAATCCTTTGTTATTATCCGTTTGTCCAAACATAGCTTATTCTCCTTTTTATTTAATTAATCAATGATTCAATATGAAGGCAATCCAAAAATAATACACCCGCATTCCCGCGTTATTTGCATTGTCTGCTTTGTTTTATCAGTGCAGTTTTGTGCTGATCAGGTGCAGAAATTCCGCACGGGTTTTATCCCTTTCAAACGCGCCGACAAAATCAGAGGTCGTTGTGACAGAATTTTGCTTCTGAACGCCGCGCATCGCCATACACAAATGTTGTGCCTCAATTACAACTGCCACTCCCAGGGGCTTCAGGGTGTCATTGATTGCTTCTTTAATCTGCATGGTAAGGCGCTCCTGGACCTGCAGCCGGCGGGCATAAATATCGACCACCCGGGCTATTTTGCTCAATCCGGTGATGTATTTGTCGGGAATATAAGCGACATGGGCTTTCCCGATAAAGGGAACCATATGATGCTCGCACAGGGAATAGATCTCGATATCCTTGACAATGACCATCTCCCGGTAATCTTCCCTGAACTTGGCCGAATTCAATATCTCCTTGGGGTCGAGGGCATATCCCTGGGTAAGGAATTGAATGGCCTTCGCCACGCGCATGGGACTTTTTTCCAACCCTTCGCGTTCAGGATTTTCTCCAATCAGACGAAGGATCTCTTTATAATGAAAAGCTAATTCTTCCGTCGTTTTTTCGTTGAATTCCTCTAATTTTTCGTAATTAAGCTTTTTATTTTGGGCCATGGTCGCTATTTAACTAATCATTCTCCGTAATATTCAATGAAATTATTCTCAGATTGCTCAAGGCGGACGCAGTGCAAAACAGCACCAAGTTTTCTGATGTCACCTTCCAGTTCATTCCATATCCCAATGGCAACATTTTCACTGGTAGGAACTTTTCCCGTAAGGAAATCTACCTCAAGGTTCAGGTTTTTATGATCCACTTTTTTCAGGATCTTATCGTCGATCAGTTTGCTTATATGCCGCAGATGAATGACCAGCCCTGTTTTTGGATCTTTCTCCCCCTTTACCGTGACCAGCAGGATATAGTTATGCCCATGCCAGTTTGGATTGGAGCATTTGCCGAAGATCTCAAAATTCTCCTCATCCGTTTTTTCAGGAAGGAAAAGCCGGTGGGCGGCACTGAAATGTTCCCTGCGAATGATGTAGACCATTTAAAATGAATTGATAAGCAAAGGTAATGATTTTATTTTTGAACTTTGTTTTCCTGGCCAGGCACCTGGGTGTAGGTGATAATGCTGACAGATTCGAATATGGTATAGCAAAGGTACAGGACAAAAAATCCCAGCATGAATGCTACCGCGTCACTGCGGTTGATAAAAACATAGGCGATCATCACGGCTGAATAAATGAGAAGCTTGATGATAATGGACAAAAGGAAGATGTTTACGAATTTGATGAATCTTTTCCCGGTGGACTGAAGCATGTAATAAAAAGAGAGCAGCGAGGTTGCGATAAAAAAGAAAATCAGGAAAGGAAGCGCTGGCGACAAATAGGTTCGGGGCAGAATGAACAGGCACAGGAGGTACACAAGTCCTACAATGGCGGAGAAGATCAACAACCGCTTGAGATATTTGATATAGGCTGACTTCATGGTGCAAAGGTACAAAATATTTGGCTTAAGACCTTGTTACTTCCGCAGGAGGTCTTTGGTCACAATGTAGATGGACAGGACCACAGAAACGATGGAGAGCAGAACTGTCAGGATGGGCCTGGTGTGAAGCCACTGGTCTAATTTCAATCCGGCAAAAACCCCCAGAAGAATGATTACCAGCATTTGAATGGCCATACCCGAATAGCGGGCATAGTCGTTAAGGTTTTTCCGCGGATCGGCTGTCATAGGTGTTTTGGGGAAACTGAATATCTTTCGATCCGGTTTGTTCCATACTGCAGGTCCCTGAGAATTTGGCACCAGGTTCGATGGCCAGTTTTCCGGTCGTTATATCCCCGCTGAAACGCGCTGTTTCCTTTAATGTCAGGAGTTCGGCGACCTTTACTGTGGCTTTAACCTCTCCAGAGAAGTCGGCATTCTGGCACTGGATTTCACCATCGATCTTGCCGGTGGGGCCAACCACAATTTTCCCTTTGCACTGGATGGTGCCGTCCAGGGTTCCGTCAATCCGAAAGTCACCATTTACCTGGATCTCGCCCTTCACAATGGCTCCCGACCCGAGTATGTTGATGATCGGCATTTCAGTTTCTCTGTTTTTAGACATAAAAAATTATTTTTGAACGGGGTAATACTTTTCAAAAAAACGAAGATACTGCGAAATATCCTTATTCTTGTAAAGGATGGGATAATTTTCAACGGAGATGACAAAATCGTAATACTGACCTGTGTTTTCAAGTTTCGTAAAAATATATTTACTTTCGCGGATCCCCAGGAGGTAATTCATGGCTCTTTCCCCGTTGTCAAAATTGTTCACAGTGATCATCTGCCGTTCGTTATCCAGCATCAGGCTGTTTACCATCAGATTTTCAAGGTCATGGAATTTCGCATTGTAGTCGGCGATCTTAATCTTCAATGCATCGACATCGACAAGGTTTCCATCCACTACCATTAAAAAGAAATGTACTGCATTCGGATCAAACCGGTAGAGTTTCATGGTGTTATCGACAATGGTCACGGAGTCTGTTTTAATTGGCTGGCCTTTTGAATCTTTCTGCGTCCCAAGGAATGCAAGAACCTGCTCCGCCAACTTCCTGACCTTACTGTTGGGATAATCCTTGATCACTTTATTCATGGAGACCACCAGTGAATCCACCACTTCGATCTTTCCAAGGGCCAGTCCCCTGAGATAGTCGAACTTGGGCATCAGGGCCGTATCCCCCTTAAATTGTACCCTCGCGATGTCGGCGTTGTTGATCACCATGTAATACTGCTGGTTGGTGAAGGCTTTATAGGTGTCATTGTAGAGTTTGGAGGCTTCTGATTGCCTGGAATTTAACTCCTTGTAATAATTCGGATTGACTAAAAGCTTCGCATAGTCACTCTCGGGAAACTGTGTGAGGATCAGGTTTTTGTACTGATCGCTCTTTGGCTGATTCTGAAGATGTTTATACAACTGGCACAACTCGTAAGCTGTCTGCATCCGATATTTATTTTCAGGAAACCGTTCCAGCAGGGTTTCGAACGACTGCACCGAATTACCATAATCACCCAGACCTTCAACATAGATAAAACCGACCTGGTAATATGCTTCGATGATCATATCGTTGGAGGCTTTGATTTTTTCTTCTCCAACCGGTATGTCCTTCAGGTAGTAGGCCCTGTCCTTTGGATCTTTGGATTTGGCCAGCAGCTTCATACTTAAGTTGGCCGTGTCCCCTGGTTTTTCAGGTATCACCTCGGTAGCTTCGACTTCATTGGCGAAGGTGGCCACGGTTTTATCGTTCAGGAACCAATTGTCCTCCAACTTACGCTGACCCCATTTCCGCATAAATGTTGAAAAACCATTCGCCATGATGGTCGGGTTGTAAAAATACCAGCGTCCCTCCTTTGAGCCGGTTCCCTGCTGGTCGACGCCAAGGTTCTGGGTTTCAAAATTCATGTTCTCCCTGCGTTGTGCCTCCTCGATTTTTTTCTTCATCTCTGTTACAATCAGCTTGGCGATAATCTGATCGATGATCCTGTTCCGCTCATCCGCAGGCATGGCTGATAATTTTTGCAGGCTGTCCTGTAAACTGATCACCTGGAGGTTTTTGACAAGATCGGTGAGAGAACCCGTTCTTTTTGCAAGTTCCTTGAAGGTGGGGTAATCTTTTGGCAGGAACTGCATCGTGCTGTCGTAATAGCATTGCGCAGCAGGATAATCGCGGGTCACAAAGAAAATGTCAGCAAGGTCAAGCGATGAAATGGCTTTCTGGTAATTGTTTGTACGGCTTGTGCTCACCGATTTTTTAAAATAATCGACGGCAGTTACTGTGTCTGCATCTTTCAGGGCAATATGGGCCAGCGAATAATAAATCTGATCCTGGAAATCCTTGTTTTTTTCATCCTTCAGCATTTTCGTCAGCTTCTTGATGATATACTCCCTGTTCCCGGATTTGGCATCATAACATTGCGCCAGGTTGATCTTGGCATTGAATTCCATCTCATAATTTGATGCATTTTTCACTACATCCGTATACATGATTGACGCTTCATTCAACTCTCCGCTGCGCTGGTATATCTGTCCCAGGATGAATCTGCAACGCGTTCTCACCTCTTTCGACGGCTTAAGCTCGATCGCACGGTTCAGAAAGGGGATCGCTGCTTCATAATTCTTCTGCAGGATGAAAAACTGACCGTTCACAAGGTTTAGCTCAGTCTCATATTTGTCGGGCGCCTCTCCCTTCCTGATCTTGCTCTGCAGCATGTCGAGCATGGGTTCAGCCCGGTTAAAATCGCCAATCTGTATGTTCGATTTTGCCTGCCAGAGCATCGCCTCATATTTGATATCGTTGTCGTTGTAGGTCTTGATCACAAATTCGAAGGTGCGGCGGGCCATCGGGTAATCCTGCTTGTAAAAATAGCTCTTGCCGATCAGCATATAGGAATCGTCAATCCATCGGACATTCTCTTTCCTGCTGAAATACATCGAATGCTTATTGATGGTTTTGGAAGCTTTTTTGATGGCTATGTCTGCATATTGTGAAAGCTTGGTGGCGCTGGCCCTGTCACCATAGTTGAATACAGGCAACACAACTGCATAGTTGTCTTTCAGACCGGCCTGGTATTCTTTGAGCCCCTGGCGGATATTATCCATCCCGTTCCAATAAACATTGTAATGTGCAGTGGTGTTATGGTAAACCCTGCGTAAATAGGTGTTTTTTTTGGTGGAACAGGCGCTAAACAGGAAAAACCCTGACCATATCAGGGTCCAGGCGGCGAGGTAATATGTCTTCGTCGATCTCAATATAAATAGAATAGCAAAGGAGTATAAACTATAATTTTACAAAATTATTTTAAATTTTTGAATTTGCCCGAAATAGGGTGAAGATTTGTCGGATCATATAATTTTACGATATTTGTAGCGTTTAGAGGATTGGTGCGAGCGACATGGTTCAGGAGAGAAGAGACAAAAAAAAAATAAAATGGACTGAAAAATGGCGGAATAAATATCGCCTTGTTTTCATGACAGATGATACCCTCGAAGAGCGGTTCACTTTCCGTCTTTCGAGGATGAATGTTTTCATTGCACTGGGAACCCTGACCATCATTCTTATTTTCCTGACCAGTATTCTGATTGCCTTCACCCCATTGCGGGAGTACATTCCTGGTTACACCAGTGTGGGATTGACCAAGAAATTATATATCCTTCAGATGAGGACCGATTCAATTGAGCGTGACCTGGTAAAAAAAGAACGCTTCATCCAGAATCTGAAAGATGTGATCAATGGAAAAGATCTGACAGAAAACCAGCCATTGGTCAGGGATACGCTGAAGCGGTACAACAATATCAAAATCACCAGGTCGCTGGAAGATTCGTTATTACGGGTGGATGTGGAAAGCCAAACCAAATATAGCCTGTATAAGATGGAGGCGAAGGAGTCGGCCAGTCAGAAGAAGATCTTCATCGGCAACATTCTTTTCTTTACCCCGCTGAAGGGAATCATTACCAATGAGTTCAACCCTGCACAAAAACATTTTGGGGTCGACATTGTTTCGAAGCAAAACGAAGCAGTCAAGTCCGTTCTGGATGGCACGGTGATTTTTGGTAACTGGACACTGGAGACAGGGTATGTGATCATCATTCAGCATTCACAGAACATTATTTCGGTTTACAAGCACAATTCCGTGATCCTGAAAAAGGCCGGGGAGTATGTCAGGGCTGGCGAACCCATTGCCATTGTTGGCGAAACCGGCGAACTAATCACAGGTCCGCATCTTCATTTCGAACTGTGGAATGATGGCACCCCGGTCAATCCAAAGGATTATATTACATTTTAATTTCATTCACTGATCATTGAAAAAGAACATTGCCATTTTAGGATCGACCGGAAGTATCGGGACCCAGGCTCTTGAGGTGGTACGCAGTCATCCGGACCTTTTTGCTGTGGAGGTATTGACCGCTCAGAACAACTGTGATATGCTCATTCAGCAGACCCTTGAATTCCGGCCAAATGCCGTGGTGATAGGAAATGAGGCATGTTACACTAAGGTGGCGGAGGCATTGAAATCTTATCCTGTGAAGGTCTTTGCCGGTGAGGATTCCATTACCCAGATCGTGGAGATGGAGGAGATCGACATGGTGTTAAGTGCCCTGGTTGGTTATGCCGGATTAAAACCAACGCTCAGTGCCATAAACGCCGGTAAACATATAGCACTCGCTAATAAGGAAAGCCTGGTGATTGCCGGGGATCTCGTAATGTCAGAAGCCCGGCGGAAAAATGTTCTCCTGCTGCCGGTCGATTCCGAACACTCGGCCATCTTCCAGTGCCTCGTGGGTGAAATGCCGGGTTCTGTTGAAAAAATTTACCTGACTGCTTCCGGCGGACCCTTCAGGGGGAAGCAACGCGTTCATCTGGAAAACGTAGCAAAGGAGGATGCATTGCAGCATCCGAATTGGAAAATGGGACCCAAAATTACCATCGATTCGGCCTCCATGATGAACAAAGGACTCGAAGTAATTGAAGCACGGTGGCTCTTTAACCTTCAGCCCGAACAGATTGACGTTATCATTCATCCTCAATCGGTCATTCACTCCATCGTTCAGTTTATCGATGGTTCCATGAAAGCCCAGATGGGACTTCCCGACATGAAACTCCCGATCCTGTATGCCATGACCTTTCCGGAACGCACGAAATCGGAAAAGCCCCGTTTTAGTTTCACCGATTACGCGAAGTTCACCTTCGAGAAACCTGACCTGGAACTATTCCGGAACTTGTCGCTGGCCTATGCCTCGCTCAAACAGGGAGGGAATATGCCATGCATCCTGAATGCGGCAAACGAGGTTGCTGTTCAGGCTTTTCTCGATGACCGTATTGGTTTTCTGGCTATGCCGGAGGTGATTTCACACTGCATGCAAACGGTTTCTTTCGTAAAAAAACCGCTCTATGATGATTATGTCGCATCACACAAAGAGGCCATCGTCAGGGCCAAAGAGTTTATCAACCATTTATAATGCATTTACTTAAACACATCAGCATCCCATGGAAATTGTTATAAAAGTCGTTCAGTTATTACTCAGTTTGTCCATTCTTGTCATTTTTCATGAGTTTGGTCATTTTATTGCGGCACGGATATTTAAAACACGCGTTGAGAAATTTTATCTCTTTTTTGATCCGTGGTTTTCACTGTTTAAGTTTAAAAAAGGAGATACGGAATACGGCGTGGGCTGGGTTCCCCTGGGAGGTTATGTGAAAATTTCGGGGATGATCGATGAGTCGATGGACAAGGAACAAATGAAGCTTCCACCCCAACCATGGGAGTTTCGTTCCAAACCGGCTTGGCAGCGTCTGATCATTATGCTGGGCGGGGTCACAGTCAATATTCTTCTGGCCATTGGCATTTACATTATCATGTTGTCTGTTTGGGGTGAGCAATATCTGCCGACCAAAGAGGTAAAATATGGAATAACCGTTGATTCCCTGGGTTATCAGATGGGATTGCGCAACGGGGACCACATTCTTTCTATTGACAACAGGCTGGTTGAAGATTTTGCCGCTATTCCAAAGACCATCATTCTCGAGGAGGCAAAAACAGTTCAGGTGCTGCGCAACGACCAGAAACTGGAGATACCGATCCCAAAAGATTTCATCAGCAAGCTGATCAAGCACAAGTCACCGGATTTCATTGCCATCAGGTTCCCTTTCGAAGCGGGGAAATTTACTGTTGGCTCACCGGCCAAAGCTGGCGGCATGCAGATCAACGACCGGATTATCGGTTTGAACGACTCCCTGATGGTCTATTTCGATCAGTTCAGGGCGTGCATTCAACAGTATAAAAATCAAAAAGTTAACGTGGTTGTTGTGCGGGCGAAGGATACCCTCCGGTTGCAGGTCCAGGTTCCTGAAGCCGGCCTGATCGGGGTATATCCCAAAGGACCGGCCAGCTATTTTGCCTTCAGGGAGAAAAGTTATAACCTCATTACAGCTATTCCGGCAGGGGTGGTGAAAGCATTTGACGGTGCTGGCAATTACATCAAATCCATTAAACTGTTATTCTCCCAGGAAAAAGCATATGAATCGGTGGGCGGATTTATCACCATTGGCAACATTTTCCCCTCCACATGGGATTGGTCTGCCTTCTGGTCCCTCACGGCATTCCTGTCCATCATGCTTGCCATCCTGAATATCCTTCCCATTCCCGCGCTCGACGGGGGACATGTGATGTTCCTCTTTTATGAGATCATTTTCCGAAAAAAGCCGAGCGATAAATTTATGGAATATGCCCAGATTGCCGGAATGGTTATTCTTTTTGGTTTGCTGATATTTGCGAACGGGCAGGATATCATGAAGTTGTTCAGGTAGTTACCTTTTCCTTCAGGGACTTGAATCCCTCGCCCAGTATTTCTGTGGCGTTGGTTACGGTAAGAAAGGCCTTTGGATCGATTTCGTGAATGTATTCCTCCAGCAGGGCCAGTTCACGCCTGCTTACCACGGTGAATATGATTCTTTTATCGGCATTGTTGAACATCCCTTTTCCCTCGATGAATGTTCCGCCCCGGTCGAGGTTGTTTATGATCTTATCCCGGATATCCTCACTTTTATCGGAAATGATGAACAAACTTTTGTCGTAGCTGACGCCTTCAAGAACCACATCGATCACCTTCCCGGTAATGAAGATAACGATCCAGGAATATAACGGGATCTTCCAGTCCTGAAATACCAGCAGTCCGATCAGCACGATGGCAGAATCCACATAAATCATCAGCATGCCAAGAGGAAGCCTGGTATACTTGGCCAGGATCATGGCCACAATATCACTTCCTCCTGAAGTGGCCTTTGATTTGAATATCAGGCCAAGCCCGACCCCTGCGAGCACCCCTCCGAAAATGGATGACAACAGGGCATCTCCTCTAACAAGGGGCTCGAAGCCCCAGAAAAATGTAAGGGTGTCATTGAAGAGGGCGGTAAGTGAAAATCCGACTACTGTTTTCATGCCAAACCGTGGGCCTAAAAACCGGATCCCGATCAATGTCAATGGAATATCAAAGCAAAGAGCCACAAGCCCCACCGGAGTGCCGAACAGGTAATGCAGGACGATCGAAATCCCATACACGCCCCCCGGAACAATTTTATAGGGCGTTATAAACAGTACAAAACTGGTTGCCAGTATAAATGCCCCGATAATAATCAGGCTATAGGAAATGAACCATTTGCGGGTAAATGGTTTTTCCTTGATCAGAATGAATGACATACACGCAGTATTAGTGACGATTAATTCAAAAACAAAGATATTTGATTGGAGAACAATGCAAGTTAACAAATTGCGTTTATATGAAACATTTTAGGCAAAACAGGGTATAAGAAAACGGTTCCCGGAATTTTCCGGATCTGCCGTTGATTTGACTGAGTTTAAATTGGCAGTGTCGTGAGGATCGTAATAAAAATTGATGTACTTTTATCCCGTTTTTCCAATGAACCTAACAATCCGTTATTGACTTTGTCTACATCTGAATATCCGACCAAATTCAGGATGAAATTTATCATTATCCTGCTTGCTCTGTGTTTTCAGTGGGGGTCTTCCATCTTTGCGCAGCAACCCACGCTCATTACGCATTACATGTTTACCAACATGGCCATTAATCCGGCATTTGCTGGAAACAATGGCGGTATTTGTGCCACCGGGCTCGTTCGTCAGCAATGGATTGGCTTTAAGGATCCCGATGGATCCCAAACAGCCCCACAGGTATTTCTGCTCACCGTCGATTCCCCGATCAAAGCATTGCATGGAGGAATCGGGGGTTCTCTTTATCAGGATAAACTGGGCTTTTACAAGAATATCGGTTTAAAGATCGGGTACGCCTATAAGATGGAGGCCGGTAATGGTGATTTGTCATTTGGCCTGCAAGTGGGTTTCCAAAATGGCACCTACGATTTTTCCAAGCTGGACCTGGGCCAGGGACCGGGCAATTTATCCGAAGACCCGGTACTGAGGGATATATCGGGAAAGACCAGCGATATGGGTTTCGATTTAAGTGCCGGCATCCTGTATAAGGTTCCCGAGAAGTATTACATAGGATTCTCGGCAGACAACCTTTTACAATCCAAAGCGAAAAAAATTGCATACCAGTATCGACGCACCTACTATCTTGGAGGAGGATATGAGTGGATATTACCAAACAACCCGGCATTTGAACTGCAGCCATCCGCCCTTCTGATGTATGATGGAGCTGCTTTCCAGTTCAACCTTAGCGCACTGGTATTGTATAACAAAAAATTCTATGGGGGCCTCGGATACCGGCTGCAGGATGCAGTTTCGGTGCTGGCTGGCGTAAATATTAAAAATCTTCGTGTTGGGATTGCCTATGATATCAGTACCTCTTCACTCAGCAAATATAATAGTGGGAGCGTTGAAATTATGGTGAGTTACTGCTTTAAAATTGACATCGATAAATTCAGGAAAAGTTACAGAAATACACGTTTCTTGTAAGATAAAAAGTGTAAATTTGCCGCTTTGAATTGGGAAAACAGTTGTTCTAGCATAATAAATCTTAATACGTAGCGTTTATTTTCATCCATTAATCGGACTACAAATGAAAAAACTGCTCATTTATTCCGCCTTGCTCATTTTCCTTGGAAGCTGCGGTAACTCAGGAAGTGGTGAGCTTACGGGAGTAAAAAACCGAAAGCGATACTATTCTCCGGATCCGTTTGGTATGGTTTACGTTCCCATGGGTACGTACACAATGGGTGTAAGCGATGAGGATATGCCCTACGCCCAGCTCAACAACCCTAAAACAGTTACTGTTCAGGCGTTTTACATGGATCAGACTGAAATAACGAACAATGAATATCGTCAGTTCGTTTACTGGGTGAGAGATTCAATTGCCAGAAGGATTCTTGGAGAAACCAAACCGGAGCTGTATTTTATTTCAGAAAACAAGAAGACCGGTGAACAATTTGATCCACCCTTCCTGAACTGGGAAAGCAAACTTGAATGGAACTCCGATCAGCAGGATGTCCGCGATGCCCTCGCTCAATTATATCTTCCTGAAAATGAGCGTTATTTCAGAAGAAAAGAGATTGATACCCGAAAACTCTACTTTGAATATTATTTTGTTGACCTGAAGGCTGCTTCGCGCAAAGATTACACCGCACAGCCTGATCCTAAGGAGGCTGGTCTCGCCAATCGTCCGCAGGGACTGAAAGACCGCTCAGTTTATGTACGTAAAGAGGTACTGAATGTTTATCCTGATACCCTCTGCTGGATTCATGATTATGCTTACTCATTCAACGATCCGAGCACTGAAAAATATTTCTGGCATCCTGCCTATGACAACTATCCTGTGGTAGGTGTAAACTGGCGCCAGGCCAACGCCTTCTGTATATGGCGTACCCAGGTAAAGAACAGTTTCCTGTTTGGGAAAAAAGGTGAAACCTTTATCAGTGATTTCCGCCTGCCTACCGAAGGTGAATGGGAATGGGCCGCACGTGGCGGATATGACGGAAACCCCTATCCCTGGGGCGGTCCCTATACCAGGAATGATAAAGGATGTTTCCTGGCCAACTTCAAGCCAATGCGCGGTGATTATATAGCCGACGGGGGCGCTACGACCGTGATTGTCGCTCACTACCCTGCCAACGATTACGGCCTTTATGATATGGCTGGCAACGTCGCGGAATGGACGATAACCGCTTTTCATCCCTCCTCGTACAATTTTTCCTGGGATCTGAACCCCGATTATAAATACAATGCCAAGGATGCCGATCCTCCCGCACTGAAGCGTAAAGTCACCCGCGGAGGATCCTGGAAAGATGTTGCTTATTTTCTTCGTGTTTCAACCCGTTCTTATGAATACCAGGACACTGCTAAATGTTACGTGGGATTCCGTTGTGTTCAGAGTTACCTTGGCCGTCAACGTGATGATAACCCTGCAAGGGCTTCCAAAGTTTACAGATAGTTCAATAAACTAACCTTCTTCATTAACATTTAATCCTTTCTGACCATGGCTTTACTCGATTTTGTTAAAACAAAGCATTATAAAAACTTTATGGCCAAACTCTATGGCTGGGGTGCCGCTGTTGTTATTATTGGTGCGTTGTTTAAAATCAATCATTACACCGGTGCTGACACCATGCTCATCATCGGATTGGGGACCGAGTCGCTCATTTTTTTCTTTTCTGCATTTGAACCGCCCCACGTGGAGCCTGACTGGAGTTTGGTTTATCCTCAATTGGCCGGAATTTACCACAATGATGATATTGATCCGACCAAGTCTTTCAATTCGACAGATACCGTCACCCAGGAATTGGATAAAATGCTTGAAAAGGCAAAAATTGGTCCTGAACTGATTGCAAGCCTGAGCGCTGGATTGACCAAGCTCACAGATACCACTTCGAAGTTGTCAAATATTTCAGATGCTTCCCTGACCAATGACAAGTATATCTCAACAATGAGGACTGCAACTGAGTCAGCAACACAACTGAACGATTCATACCGCAAAGTATCGCAAACACTGGAGCAGAACGTGAGCGCATCACAGGAACAGCTAACCCATATCAAATCCACTTCCAAAAGTGCAGCCAGTCTCTCTATGGTTTTCAGCGAGGTGGGAGAATCACTGAAAGAAGATCTTTCTGCAAACAAGGCATACTCAGTAAGTATTGGAAAAGTGACATCTGCAGCCAATCAGTTTGTTGAAAAATATAATGAATCGGCAGCACTGCTGTCAAAAACTGCTGAGACCCTGAATGCATCAGCAACCGGTGGCGCCAGTTACAATAAAGAACTCCAGCGCGTTTCCAGCAACCTTTCTGCGCTCAATGCCTTGTATGAGCTTCATCTCCAGGGATCGAGCCAGCAGATGGAAGACACAAAGCACCTGAATACCTTGATGAACAAATTTGCAGTTAACCTGAATGAATCCTTGTCCAATACGGAAAAATTCAAAGTTGAGGTTGACAACCTGACCAAGAACATCGTTGCCCTTAACAAAGTTTATGGGAACATGCTTTCGGCCATGAGTGTTGGTGGAAAATAATCAGGATTAACTTACTTGTTTAAAATATATAACTAGATGGCTGGATATAAAGAGACACCGAGGCAAAAAATGATCGGGATGATGTATCTCGTTCTTACGGCATTGCTCGCATTGAACGTCTCGAAACAAATCCTGGATGCTTTTCTTGTGGTCAATGAAAGTATGGAGACCACCAATGAAAACTTCTCGAAGAAACTGGACAACACCTATGCAAAATTCAAGATCCAATACCAGTTAAATCCGAATAAAGTTGGTCCTTATTGGGAGAATGCCCAGAAGGCGCATTACCTGTCTGATAAATTTGCCAAATACCTCGACAGCATCAAGTATGTGGTGATCATGCGTACCGATAAACTGGCCACCCTGGAAGAAGCCAAAAAATTGAATCTGCGCAATGCCAAAAGAAAGGACAACTATGATATACCAACCAGGTTCTTTATAGGTAGTTCTACTGATGGCTCAGGTGGAGAATCAAAGGTTCTGAAAGCTAAAGTTGAAAACTATAAAAAGCAAATGCTTGAGCTGATTGATCCTAAATTCAGGGCTTCTATTAAGCTCGGAATGGATACGGAAGGGCCCTTCTATGATGCCGACGACTCCAAGCAGAACTGGGAAATGCATAATTTTTACCGCACCATCCTGGCTGCCACCGTGACCATCCTGAATAAAATGAAAGCCGAAGTGTACAATGCCGAGTTTGATGTGGTCAACAACCTATATGGTTCCATCGATGCCCTGAACTTTAAATTCGATAAAATCCAGGCCAAGGTGATTCCGCGAAGCAGTTATGTCTTCCTGGGTGATGAATATCAGGCTGAAATTCTCGTCGGCGCCTATGATACCAAACAAAATCCCGATGTTCGTTATGTCCTGGGATCTGATTCCCTGACCCCCGGCAACTTTAAAAATGCAACACCGCTGGAGGGATCAAATGGCCTTGTTATTCTGAAACTGGGCGGTTCATCCGAAGGATTAAAGAAATTTGCCGGGATTATTAAAGTGGTAAGCCCGCTTGGAGATACGATGACCTTCCATTTCAAAGATGAGTTTATCGTAGCCAGACCTGCCATTACGATCTCCCCGACCAAAATGAATGTTTTCTATATCGGAGTGGATAATCCTGTTGAAATCAGTGTTCCCGGAGGCCCCGAACGGATCGTTCCCACGGTCTCCACCGGGAGTATCCGCCAGGAGGGCAAGGAGTGGATCGTTTCAAATCTGACACCTACCGGACCACGTGAAGCAGTTATCAGTGTAAATGCAGTTTTTTCCGGTAAATCGAAGAGCATGGGATCATATAAATTCAGGTTGAAGACAGTTCCTGATCCCATAATAAAAATTGCAGGGAAAAATGAAGGGTTTATTTCCAAGAGTCTATTGCTTGCCAGCCCGATGCTTCTGCCTGAAATGCCTGCCGGCTTTGACTTCGACCTTCGTTATACCGTGACATCTTTTGTTTTTTCTACTTCAACCGCAGCAGGTGAAGGAAATGATGTAAAGGTTCAGGGAAACAGGCTTTCTCCTGAAATTCTTAAGATCATCAACAATGCCCGCCGGGGACAGCGTATCTGGTTTGACGATGTGTATGTTAAAGGTCCGGATGGCTCGCGTAAAGTGAATACCAGTCTTAGTTTGAAATTGAACTGATAATATCCATAAGGAGGTAATATGAAAAAAGCACTTGTCCTGGTTCTGTTCTCCCTGATTTTAGGAGGGATCAGCCTTACATCCTACGCACAGGTCCTGGAAGGCCCTCCCAGGGATGGTGTGTATGATAAAACCGCCATTACCCAGGTTCAACCTATCCCTTATCCCTATCTCCGGGAAGCCGATATTGTCTGGACCCGCAGGGAATGGAGGGTGCTGGATCTTCGCGAAAAGCTGAACCAGCCATTTTACTTCCCCGAAAAACCTCAGAACAGCTGGCGCAGTTTTGTTCAGATCATCATGGATGGACTGAAAGAAGGCACTGTAACGGCCTATTCCAGCGAATCAGATCAATTCCTGGTCCCCCTGACCTATAAAGAGCTTCGCGACAAAATGGAGCGGTCGGATACCGTAAGATTGCCTCGCCCAGATAATCCTGACATTTTATTTGATACCGTGATCAAAACGGAATTTGACCCTGCCAATGTTAAGAAACTGAAGATAAAAGAAGATTTCTATTTCGACAGGCAAAGATCGGTTATGGAGGTAAGGATCCTTGGAATATGTCCGGTGATTGATGAGATCGATAAAAATACCGGCGAAAAAAGGTTTGAAAAAAATCTCTTTTGGATCTATTTCCCGGAATGCCGCAACCTTTTTGCCAAGAACGAAATGTTCAACATGAAAAACGGATCAGCCGGGAGAATGACCTACGATGACGTATTCATGAAACGAATGTTCGCAAGCTATATTTACAAGGAGGAGAATGTTTATGACAGGGCGATCAATGAATATGCTACCGGGGTTGATGCACTCCTGGAGGCTGAAAAGGCCAAGAACAACCTGTTTGAATTTGAATCAAATCTCTGGGAATACTAAACTGATCACTGACCCGGAGATCGGGATAAAATAGTTAAATCCAGGAAAGCTGTCTCTGTATACCGGGACAGCTTTTTTTTATTCCGCCTCATCCGGCCAGGGCTGGAGCAAATTTTCTACTTTTGCTGTGAACCGACGGACTTTCATGACGCCATCCTTTGTCGATACACCGATTGAATATCTTAAGGGGGTTGGACCCTCGAGGGCTGAACTTCTCAAAAGCGAGTTGAACATATTCACTTTTGGCGAGCTTCTGACCTTTTTCCCTTTCCGCTATCTTGACCGCAGTAAATTTTACCGTATTGCCGATATCACCGGCGATTCATCCTATATCCAGCTGAAGGCAAAGATGGTCCGGATGCAGATCATCGGGGCACCCCGTCATCAGCGGTTGGTCGCGACAGTACGGGACGAAAGCGGCGAAATCGATCTCATCTGGTTTCAGGGAATAAAGTGGGTGTCGGAAATGCTGTCGGCACAGCAGGAATATGTTGTTTTCGGGAAACCCAGTTTGTATAACGGACGCTGGAACATCTCCCATCCTGAACTGGAGATCCTTCCGACCGAACCGGTCCCGTTAAATGAGATCATCAGGCCGGTATATAATTCCACTGAAAAATTGAAATCAAAGGGGTTGGATTCCAGAGGCATCGGGAAACTGATCAAGGGGCTGATCCTTCATGAAAAATTTTTCATTTCCGAAAATCTCACAGGGGAGATCCTGCTGAACCTGAGATTATTAGACCGTCAGAAGGCATTTTTGAATGTTCATTTTCCGCGTTCTCCCGAATTACTTAAGAAGGCTCAAACCCGCCTTAAGTTCGAAGAGCTGTTCTTCATTCAATTACGTTTGGCCAGGCAGCGATCGCTCAGGCTCAGAAAACAGGCAGGTCACCGGTTTTTAAAGGTTGGGGAATATGTAAATCAGTTTTACCACCGACACCTTACATTCGAGCTGACCAGCGCTCAGAAGAGGGTAATCAAAGAGATCAGGGCCGACCTGGGTTCTGGAACCCAGATGAACCGGTTACTTCAGGGTGACGTGGGCAGCGGAAAGACCCTTGTTGCGTTGATGACCATGCTTATTGCCCTCGATAACGATTATCAGAGCTGCCTGATGGCTCCGACCGAGATCCTGGCAAACCAGCATTACAATACGATTTCAAAGATGCTTACCGGGCTGGATGTGACCGTGAAGTTACTCACGGGCTCAACGAAACCTGCCATCCGTCGTGAAATACTGCATCAGCTCAAAGAAGGGGAAGTTCAGATCCTCATTGGGACACATGCTCTTCTTGAGGAAAACGTTCAGTTCAGGCAACTTGGATTCGTTGTGATAGATGAGCAGCATCGGTTCGGAGTAGCCCAACGGGCCAAACTCTGGGAAAAAAACATCATCACCCCCCACGTACTGGTCATGACGGCTACACCCATTCCCCGTACACTCGCCATGACCCTCTATGGAGACCTGGACACTTCGGTCATCGATGAATTGCCCCCGGGCCGCAAGGCCATCGTAACAAAGCATGTTTATGACCGGGACCAGATTAAGGTGTTCAATTTCATAAGGACCAAAATACAAGAGGGGAGGCAGGTATATATTGTTTTCCCACTCATCCAGGAATCGGAAACGCTTGATCTGAAAAACTTAATGGAAGGCTTTGATCACCTGGTAACAGTATTCCCTCCTCCCGATTATGCCGTGGGAATGGTCCATGGAAAGATGAAACAGCAGGAAAAGGAGGCTGCCATGAAACTATTCCTGGCGAAGGAAACCCAGATCCTTGTGGCCACCACGGTAATCGAAGTTGGGGTGGACGTTCCCAATGCTTCGGTGATGGTGATTGAAAATGCTGAGCGGTTCGGCCTTTCGCAGCTTCACCAGCTGCGGGGTCGTGTCGGCAGGGGAAACGACCAGTCCTATTGCATCCTGATGAGCAGGTTTGAACTTTCAGCTGAAGCACGCAAACGGATTTCCACCATGGTCCGCACTTCGGATGGATTTGAAATTGCTGAAACGGACCTGCAGCTCCGGGGCCCTGGCGATCTTCAGGGAACACAGCAAAGCGGGATCCTTGATTTGCGCATCGCCGATATCGTGAAAGATGAAAAAATGTTGAAATATGCCCGGAATGTAGCCTCAGAAATCATTCAGCATGATCCTCTCCTCAGGAAAAACGAAAATGACATTCTGGCACGACATCTCGTCCAGATGGACCGCAACCAGCAAAATTGGGGACTGATTTCCTGAAAATCATTGTTTTTATTCTTACTTTTGTTCCCTTAATCTGTAAGACGAATGAAAATTTCATTTAATTGGTTGAAGCAATATAATGATGCCGGTCTCTCACCTGACAAGGTGGCGGAATTATTAACCGGGTGTGGCCTCGAGGTAGAGAGCATGGATCTGTTCCAGTCAGTAAAAGGAGGGTTGAAAGGGGTGGTGATCGGTGAAGTGCTGACTTGTGAAAAACATCCCAATTCTGACCATTTGAGTCTTACAACGGTCAGTATTGGAAACGGCGACCCGCTGAAAATAGTTTGTGGCGCTTCAAATGTGGCTAAAGGTCGGAAGGTAGCTGTAGCAACCCTTGGAACAACCCTGTATTTCAATGATGCGGAGCTGACGCTCCAGCGTACTAAAATCAGGGGAGAGGTATCCGAAGGGATGATCTGTGCAGAGGACGAACTGGGACTTGGCTCATCCCATGCAGGAATCATGGTTCTGGACCAAGGTGCACAGGTTGGTATGCCGGCCAGTGAATATTTCAAAGTTGAGGAGGATGTTGTTTTCACGATCGGACTGACTCCGAACCGGGTCGATGCCGCCTCACATCTTGGTGTAGCCCGCGATCTTGTTGCGGTGGTGAATAATTTCGGCAAGGATCTGTGCGATCTCTCTCGTCAGAAACATCTCCTGATCCCCGATGTGTCGGGTTTCAGTGTTGATAATCACAACATGCCAATTGAGGTGATCATCGAAGATCCTAAAGCCTGTCCGCGGTATTCAGGGATCACAGTTTCAGGCATTACTGTGAAGGAATCTCCCGGCTGGCTTAAAAACAGGCTGCTGGCCATAGGATTACGCCCGATAAATAATATTGTTGATATCACGAATTTCATCCTGATGGAGTTGGGTCAGCCGCTCCACGCCTTCGACAGTCACCAGATTAAAGGAGGGAAGGTGATCATTAAAAAGTATCCTGAAGGAACGAAGTTCAGCACCCTCGATCATGTTGAACGTGAGCTTTCTGCCAACGACCTGATGATCTGCAATGCAGCCGAACCCATGTGTATTGCCGGAGTTTTCGGCGGGGTAAAATCGGGAGTGACAACAGAAACTACGAGTGTTTTCCTCGAAAGTGCCTATTTTGATCCGGTGCATGTTCGCAAAACCTCCCGTTACCATGGATTGCAAACAGATGCCTCATTCCGGTTTGAACGGGGCGCCAACATCGATATCACGGTGACAGCCCTGAAACGGGCGGCATTGATGATCAGGGAGATTGCCGGTGGAGAAATTTCATCCGAGATCGTTGACATTTATCCCAGTTCAATTTTACCTGCTACGGTTGAACTTTCTTATGATAACCTCGATCACCTGATCGGGAAGAGAATTCCCCGCGACGTGGTTGCGAATATTTTGACGGACCTTGGAATTCAGCTCCTTGAAGAATCAGGATCGGGGTTCCGGCTGCAGATACCTGCCTTTAAAGTGGATGTAACCCGCGAAGCCGATGTGATAGAGGAGATCATGCGGGTTTATGGATACAATAATATTGAGACCCTGGATGAGGTGCGGTCATCGCTTTCATACACCATCAGCCCGGATCCGGAGAAAACTCAGAATATGGTGGCCAATTGTCTTGCAGCCAATGGTTTCAATGAAATATTGAATAACTCACTTACCCGGTCTGCCTATTATGCTGACAATGCCGATTTTCCGTTACAGCAGTGCGTAAAGATGTTGAATCCTACCAGCCGTGACCTCGACGTTATGAGGCAGACCCTGCTTTACGGGATGCTGGAAAGCAGTGTTTTTAACCAGAACCGGAAGAAAGGCGATCTTAAAATGTTTGAATTCGGAAGGGTGTATTCAACCGTCAGTGAGAAAGATGATCCCGTCCAAGGATATCATGAGGAGAATCACCTGGCCATGATGATCACTGGCCGTTCACAACCGGAAAACTGGAATATTGACGATAAGCCGGTTGATTTTTTTGAACTGAAAGGGATGCTGGAAGCGATCATTAAAAAACTGGCCGTCAAACAGGATAATTGGGTGATTGAGTCATTCAAATCAAAACAAATTGCCGATGGACTCTCTTATTTAGTCAATGGGAACAAAATCCTTAACATTGGACACATCAGCAGCCCCGTTTTATCTGCATTCGATTGCAAACAACCAGTTTTTTATGCTGAGGTGAACTGGGATCTGTTTTTTTCACTTGTTCCAGGAAAAGTAGCACAATATCAGGAGATTCCTAAATTTCCGGAAGTCAGACGTGATCTTGCCCTGCTCGTGGATAAGGAAATCACCTTTAGCCAGATAGAAAAATTAGCCTGCCAGACAGAAAAAAGGTTATTGAAAAAAGTAGGGTTATTTGATGTCTATGAAGGAGATAAAATTGCCCCGGGAAAGAGGTCGTATGCTATCAGTCTTATTTTACAGGATAAAGATAAAACGCTGACTGATAAGGAGATCGATAAAACAGTCGAACGGCTCATCAAAGCCATGAATTCACAGCTCAACGCACAGATCAGATAACTTTCGGTATGGATATTCAGTCAATTAAACAGCGCTTCGGTATCATCGGGAATTCTCCTTTACTTGACCGTGCCATTGACATTGCGCGACAGGTTGCAGCAACTGACATCACGGTGCTGATAAGCGGAGAAAGTGGAACGGGAAAGGAGTTCTTCCCGAAAATCATACACCAGCTGAGTGCACGGAAGCATGGCCCGTATATCGCGGTGAACTGCGGAGCCATTCCTGAAGGGACCATTGATTCGGAGCTCTTCGGACATGAAAAAGGGTCGTTTACCGGCGCTCATGAGGCACGTAAAGGATATTTTGAAGTAGTCGACGGAGGTACCATTTTCCTGGATGAGGTGGCTGAACTGCCCCTTGGTACCCAGGTGCGGCTGTTGAGGGTTCTCGAATCGGGCGAGTTTATGCGGGTGGGGTCATCCAAGGTGCTGAAGACCAATGTCAGGGTGGTAGGGGCAACCAATGTCAACATCCCCGATGCCATTTCCAACGGTAAATTCCGCCAGGATCTCTATTATCGGCTGAACACAGTTCCCATTCTTGTTCCGGCTTTGCGTGAACGGAAAGAGGATATTTACCTGCTGTTCAGGAAATTTGCCTCGGATGCAGCCGAAAAATACCGGATGCCTGCCATCCAGGTGGATGATGAAGGACAGCAGGTGCTCAAGAATTACCGCTGGCCCGGGAACATCCGCCAGCTTAAAAACCTGACAGAACAGATTTCCATCATTGAAAAAACCAGGATGATCGATGCTGAAAACCTGGTTAAATACATGCCGCAGGGACTATCGAGTGAACTTCCGGTGCTCTACAAAGGGGAAGACGGGTCAAAGTTCAATGAGCGTGAGTTGCTTTACAAGGTGCTTTTTGATATGAAAAAGGACATGAACGACCTGAAGCAGCTTGTGATGAACCTGATGCAGAATGATGATGACATCAACAATAACCTTGGTGAGAATACCCACCTGATAAAAAGGTTATTTAAGGATTTTGAAGAGGGAAAAGAGCCCATTCAGCCGATCATCGTTCACCGTCCTGATGACCGGTTTTCGGACCAGGAGGCCATCCAGGAGCCGGTTGAGGTGGAAGAATCCCTGTCGCTTGAAAAGAAGGAGATTGATTTCATCAAACGCGCCCTGACCAGGCATGAAGGAAAGCGAAAAGATGCTGCAAAAGAGCTGGGCATTTCAGAGCGGACCCTATACCGCAAGATCAAGGAATACGACATCGAGTAATATTGCCTATCTTTGTTTATGAATAAAAAAATGCCGATTCCTGCATTTCACCGGAAACCTTGGTTGATCTCACTGCGATGGGTGTTCTCCCTGCTTCTGCCTGCCTTGTTATTTCTGCCTGCCTGTCGCGTCAGCTATTCATTTACAGGCGCATCCATTTCGCCAAGTGTCAAAACTGTTTCCATCACCTATTTTCAGAACAATGCATCCCTGGTGGTTCCAACGCTTTCCCGAACCCTTACGGATGCCCTGCGGGATTACTTTACTTCGCAAACAAATCTCGTCCTGGTTGACCGCGGTGGTGATCTTATCCTCGACGGAATCATTACCCAGTATGCGGTTCAACCGGTAGCCATCCAGGGAAATGAAACAGCGGCCATGAACCGGCTGACGGTGGTGGTGAGCATAAAATTTGTCAATAAAACAGATACCAAGCAAAACTGGGAACAAACCTTTACGCGTTACCAGGACTATGCCAGCTCATTTAACCTTTCTTCTGTACAGGACGGCCTGATTGCAGATATCACGGATCAGCTGGTCCAGGATATTTTCAATAAGGCTGTTGTCAACTGGTAATTATCACCAATAGTTTAATTCCATGAACCGCCAACAATTCTCCGAATTCGTCAAAAACCCCGGGAAGACCAATGCCCAGAGTTTAAAGATGCTGGAGGACCTTGTTAGGCGTTATCCCTACTGTCAGTCGGGACAAATGTTGTATACCTATAACCTCTTCAGGGAAGAGAACCTTCAGTATCCCCTGCAACTGAAAAAAGCAGCTGCCTATGCCAGTGACCGAAAGATACTGAGGGAGTTAATCGATTCTGCAAAAAATAAAACGGTCATTGCGGTTCCTCCTGATCCCAAAGCGGCGGGTTCACAAATAACTGCCGCAGCCGGAACACCTGAACCTGCTCCGGATTTGGCTGTCGTAAGCACTGAGTTGTTGCCGCTGACGGATACAATGGTGAAGGTATACCCTGAAATGTTCGGTGCGATTTCTGAACAGGAATTGGCCACTTTTCAGGTGCTGGACGAATACCCGGGTAAGGACCCTGTTCGGGTTGTCATACCTGTGAAAAAACCGGGAGTAGATGTGAGGTCATACCTATATCAGACACCGGTAACGCATGACCGTTTGACGACAGAGGAACTTATTTCTATTGTAAAGAAGAGGCTTGCTGAAATAAACGCCCAGAAAGAACCTGCTGTTTTATCTGGTAAAGCCAAAGAATCCATCATCGACAAGTTCATATTGGATGAACCAAAAATTTCAAAACCGAAGACTGCATTTTTCAATCCGTCCGACAGTTCGACGCAAAGTAACTTCGATGATGAGGAGATCGTGAGTGAAACACTGGCAAAATTATATGCCTCACAAGGCAATATTCCTAAGGCCATTCATATATATCAGAAATTATCCTTGCTTAATCAAGAAAAAAGTCGTTACTTTGCGGCCCAAATTGAAAATCTGAAATCGTAAATACTTAACCGTTATGTACATTTTAATTTCCGTTCTTATCCTGATCGTCTGCGTTTTGATGGTATTGGTTGTTTTAGTCCAGAATTCAAAAGGAGGAGGACTGGCTTCGAATTTTGCTTCTTCTAATCAATTCATGGGTGTTCGCAAGACCGCCGATTTTCTGGAAAAAGCCACCTGGACACTTGCCGTCACCCTGCTCTTACTGAGCCTCTTCTCCGTTTTTATCATTCCAAAAAACCAGGTAAAAGCCGATACCATGCAAAGTGAGATCCAGAAACAGATTGATGAAAGCAAAACTGCCCCGATCAAGGATTTCCAGGCTCCACCGACCCAAAAGAAATAGCATATCTCCCCGTCGATTTATCCAAAGAGTGTCAGATTGTCAGCACAGTCTGACATTTTTATTTTATTTCAGCCTGGGACTGAAAAAATGTCCAGATTTATTACCCCGAATTCCTTTGGCATAAAATGTGACTTATCTGGGTAGCCTGTTCAAAAGGTGAATTTCGTATTGTTTAACTTTAAAACATAAGTAAAATGGCAAAAGTAAAGATTAAACCATTGGCCGACCGCGTTTTGGTTGAAGCGGCAGCTGCTGAAGACAAAACAGCCGGAGGAATTATCATTCCTGACACTGCAAAGGAAAAACCGCAGAAAGGAACTGTTGTTGCTGTTGGTCCTGGTAAAAAGGATGAACCCATGACCGTAAAAGTTGGTGACAGCGTGCTCTATGGCAAATATGCCGGAACTGAAATCACCATCGATGGCGAGAATTACCTCATCATGCGCGAATCTGATATCGTTGCTGTGATCTGATCATCTGAAAACATTTATAAATAAAGTACAATCATTTTAAAAAACGAAAAACCATGGCAAAAGATATTATCTTTAGCATAAAAGCAAGAGAAGCGTTGAAGAAAGGCGTTGATGAACTTTCAAACGCTGTGAAGGTGACCCTTGGCCCCAAAGGTCGCAATGTCATCATTGATAAATCGTATGGATCCCCCATCGTTACTAAGGACGGTGTTACCGTTGCAAAAGAGGTGGAACTGAGAGATCCTGTTGAAAACATGGGCGCCCAGATGGTGAAGGAAGTTGCCTCTAGAACCAGCGATATTGCCGGTGACGGTACAACCACTGCCACAGTTCTGGCGCAG
>Ga0265593_1000299_pt1 | contig 30201 bp, 29 predicted proteins | sample saktaG_8_FD_190136 | JGI IMG/M metagenome (GOLD analysis project Ga0265593, IMG submission 190136) | Saline water microbial communities from Sakinaw Lake, British Columbia, Canada - sak_2011_5_24_36m | ecosystem: Environmental > Aquatic > Non-marine Saline and Alkaline > Saline ...
AAATCACTGGGCGAGTAGTCATTAACTCTTGAAGTTTCAAGAATGTAATGACAGATCCGCTGAATGAAACACAGCCGACGATGACAGTAAATACTGTGAAGATAACTTCAGCAGTAGTTGCCTTAGGTCCTAGGTGGAGATATTCAACGATTGCTACCAAAGCAGCTGCGCCACCACCCACACCATTAAATAGTGCAACAAGTTGTGGCATCTGTGTCATCTGAACTTTACGAGCAGCTGGGACACCAATTGCTAGACCAACGACCATTGCACCAAGAATCCAGCCCAAGTTATTGAGTGGAAGTGATGAGCCAGGGTTGGCGTAGAAGAAGACAACCAAAGTTGCCAAAGTGGCACCAAATGCACCGATCAAGTTACCGCGACGAGCAGTCTTTGGGTGAGACAAACCTTTGAGCGCAAGGATAAATGCCACACCAGCGGCAAGGCCTACGAGGTCATATAGCGTGCGGCTCATTTTTTATTTCCTTTGAACATTTCAAGCATTCGATCGGTAACGACGAAACCGCCCACCATGTTGATCGTTGCAAGAACAATTGCTGCAACAGCTAGACCTAACTCAAGGTTTGTTGAACTGTGATCGGCAACAATAATTGCGCCGACCAAGATAACTCCATGGATTGCATTTGCACCAGACATAAGTGGTGTGTGCAATGTTGAGGAGACTTTAGAAACGACTTCAAAACCAACGAAGACCGCTAAAACAAAGATTGAAACGATTGCCATCGGCTCCATTTACTTGGCTCCTCTTCGTGATCCACCGTGTGTTACTGCGGCACCATTAATAATTTCATCCTCAAAATCAAGGTTAAATCCAACAACTTCGCCATCTTTAGCTGCCTTAGTAAAGAGTGTTAATAGATTGACTACGTTGCGTGAATATAAGAAAGAAGCATGGAATGGAAGCTGGCTTGGAACATCCTTACCGCCCCAAATCTTTACTCCACCTGATGTTGTAACAATCTCGCCAGGCTTTGAACCTTCAACGTTGCCACCAGTTTCAGCAGCCAAGTCGATGATGATTGTTCCTGGTCCCATTGAGTCAACCATTGCTTGTGTCATCAAGCGAGGCGCTTGGCGACCTGGAACAGCTGCGGTTGTAATAACAACATGGGATTTTGCAATGTAAGGAGTTAAGAGTTCGCGCTGCTTAGCTGCACGATCCTCTGTCATCTCACGGGCGTAACCGCCAGTACCTTCAAGTGATTCAAGTTCGAGTTCAATAAATGTTGCACCCATTGATCGAACTTCATCGGCAGAAGCTGGTCGAACATCGTATGCAGAAACAACTGCACCAAGTCGACGAGCCGTTGCGATCGCTTGTAAACCTGCAACACCGGCACCAAGTACAAGTACCTGAGCTGGTGTAACTGTTCCGGCTGCAGTCATAAGCATTGGGAAAAATCGTGGCGATAGTTCTGCACCAACAAGTACTGCGCGATAACCAGCACAGAGTGCCTGTGAAGTAAGTGCATCCATTGACTGTGCACGTGAAATACGTGGAACAAGTTCAAGTGAAAATGCAGTTACTCCGGCAGCAGCAGCAGCATCGATTGAATCAACTGCAGTTACTGGTGAGAGAAACGAAACGGTGATTGCACCCTTCTTTAACTTAGCCATCTGGGACGGTGTTAAAGGTTGGACCGATAAAACTGCATCAGCTGTGCTGAGTACTTCGCTATCGGAAATCGTTGCACCAGCTGCTTTATATTCTGCATCAGTTGCTTGCGATTGAACTCCGGCACCAGATTCGATAACAACATCAAATCCAAGTCGAGTTAGTTTGTTAATGACATCGGGAACAAGCGCCACGCGCTTTTCACCATCTTTAATTTCTTTCGGGACGACTACACGCATGAGCCAAATGCTAGTGCTTTGCGCCTTTCAAGTCACCCTTCGTGAGGTGAAATAAGAGCGATTGAATCGTTGTGCGACGATGATATGCCTCACGCCAAATAACTGAACGTGGACCATCAATTACAGATGCTTCAACTTCTTCACCTCTGTGAGCAGGTAAACAGTGCATGAATATTGAATCCTTATTTGTTAATGAGATTAAATTCTCAGTTACTGCAAATGGAGAGAGTGCTAGCACTTTCTCTGCGCGATCACTTTCAGAATCTCCCATAGACATCCATACATCTGTATATAAGACAGATGCATCTTTTGATGCAGCTTCTGGATCATGAACTACTTCAATTTTTCCACCGCTCTGTGCCGCAATCTTTTTTGCAGTTTCAACAACTGCTGCATTCGGTGCCCACTTACCTGATGGAGTTGCAGCAACAACATGTGCGCCCATGATTGCACCCATGATTAACCATGCATGCGACATATTGTTTCCATCGCCGAGATAAACAAATTTACGACCAGAGATATCTTTTCCAAAGTTTTCGCGAATTGTTAACCAATCTGCAAGTAACTGAGTTGGGTGATCATCATCGGTAAGTGCATTAATAACTGGGATACTAGCGTTGGCGCCAAGTTCATCTACATCGGCTTGAGCAAAAGTTCTAATAATCAAAGCGCTGCAATAGCCGCTAATTATCTTTGCGGTATCAGCGATAGTTTCACCGCGGCCCAGTTGTAGTTCGTCGCCACGGATAAAGATTGGTGTGCCACCAAGATGGGCGACAGCGGTTTCAGAGGAAAGTCTGGTGCGTGTTGATGGCTTAGTCATATAAATAGCCACACTCTTATTTGCTAGTGCACTCTTTGAACGAAGTGGATCTTCGGCAAATGCAGCAGACGTTTCGAGTAGCAACTCAACGTCATCGCGGCTGAGATCTTGAGTTCGCAGTAAGTCCTTCATTTGCCAATTCTACTAGGTAGTTTTGCCATGACCAAAGGTATTCTTATCCACCTCATGGGACTCTTTGGAAAGCGCGGAATTGAGACGGATTCAGATACCGATCTCTTAACTAGACCCGACCTCCAAGAAGATGATGGTGGGCACGATCGTTTTGCTCACTATGTTAAAAAGGAAAAAATCACCGAGTCTGCGGTTACCGGAAAAGCGGTTCGAGCGTTGTGCGGCAAGAAGTGGATTCCTTCACGAGATCCAGAAAAGTATCCAGTTTGTCCAACATGTAAAGAGATTTACGCCGGGCTAAAACCTGAGCCTGAAGATAAATAGCCATGAAGCGAAGTTCTTACCTCGCACTTGTATGTGTCTTATTAACTTCATTAGCTACCAACGCATCGGCGATAGATAACCAGCCTCGCAAATTAGTAAGCGGTTGGATTCCTTATTACTCAGTTAAAACCGTTATGCCATTTATTAAGAAGCTACCTACCCTGCCAACTCCAGCTCCTGGTGCTCCAGTTACTTGCGAAGACAATGAGTATTCGCAAGCTGATATCGCTGCGCTTAACGCGTCATATCTTTTTGCCAATAAGGATTTGATGAAAGAGGTGATGCCATTTTGGTACACGCTCAAGAGTCCAACACTTATTCGAGATGATTATTCAACAGCTAACCCGTCATGGCCTATGGCTGACACTTTATGTTTGATGCGCAAGAGTGGGCTTAAGCTAATTCCTACTATTACAGATGGCACAGATAAATTAGTTCTTTCAGGGTATTTAGCTAAGGCTGAAACACGGGCAACAATTGTGAAAGCAATTGTGGAGTTAGTAAATAAAAACACTTTTGATGGAATTGATTTAGATTTTGAAGGCTTTGCCTTTGTTGATGGAAATACAACCTGGAGCAAAACCGCACCGAACTGGGTCCTATTCGTTAAAGAATTGGCCACGGCGCTTCATGCACAACAAAAGCTTCTTTCAATCTCAGCACCCTATTCTTATGATCCAACTGAAAAACAAAAGGGTTATTACGTTTATTCGTGGGCGGCAATCGCATCCAGTATTGATCGGCTGAGAATAATGACGTATGACTACTCAGTTGCTAAGCCTGGACCAATCGGACCAATTACGTGGGTAGAAAAAACTTTAAAGTATGCAGTTTCAATCATGCCGGCTTCAAAGGTATTTATAGGATTTCCTGGTTATGGTCGAGATTGGATAACTTCAGTATCGGGAACATGCCCAGTATCTGCGCCTCCTAATTTGAAAGCCGGCACAAAGGCTGCAACTTTTAAGATGAATTACGCAACAACAAAAGCTGGCATAGATCAAGCCGTTCCAGTATTTGATGAGAAAAGTAGTGAAGCTACTTATTCATATACTCAAACTTTTAATGGGCTGACAGCTAAGGGTGCAGCAACTTCATGTGCAGTAGCTCGAACTGTCTGGTATCAAAATGAGCACAGCTATCTCGAACGCATGAATCTCGTCGCACAATACAGATTAGGTGGCTCGGCCCTTTGGACTTTAGGGATGGAAGATCCTGCAGCAACAACTGCAATGCGCAACGTTGCATTAGCCATTGCACCTGACACCGTCATAAGCTCACTAACGATTGCAGATACAACTAATAGGAGTGTTTACTACGGTGGAATCTTTACGATTAACGGAGTAATCACCCTGAAGGACAAATCCCCGATTGCTGGGATTCCAGTCTCCCTACAAATTAAACGCGAATCAGAAAACACCTGGACAACCATCGCTGAATTAGTCAGCGGCTTAGATGGAGAAGTCAGCGCTCCAATCACAATCGCCAATACAGCTTCATTTAGATTGAGCACTGAAGGCAGTTGGGAACGCTCAGAATCTCTGAGCACAGAGGAGAAAGTCGTACTCCTTTCTCGAATTGTGTTGGACCGTCCTACATCGGTAAAGCATGGTCAACCGCTTATAGTTAAAGGAGTTTTGCTTCCAGTAGCTGCGGGCCAAAACGTTGTAGTCCAAAAATTTCTCTTAGGAAAATGGCAAAATACAGCTAGTGCGACGCTAACTGGCGCCGATGGCGGATTTACCACGAGTTATATTGAGAATAAGAAAGGCGTAGTGAAATTGCGAATTCAAATAACAACAAAGAATGAACAAGTGCTTTCTGCGCAGTTCTCAGTAGTGGTGCGCTAATCATGGTCAAAGTCGATGAGTCAGTTGAAACAAAGATCGATGAAGCAATTAAAGAGATTTTCAATGCAGATAGACCATGGGTCACAATTGTTTGGGATGACCCTGTTAATTTGATGACCTACGTAACCTACGTTTTGATGGAGCTGTTCGGATATACAAAAGAAAAAGCTCAAGAGCTTATGATGAAAGTTCATACGGAAGGAAAGGCCGTTGTTTCAACTGGCAGTCGCGAAGAGATGGAACATGATGTTGCCAGACTTCATGAGTTTGGTTTGTGGGCGACTTTGCAACGTGGAGACCAAGCCTTATGACAACACAGAGTTCAGATGAGCAACATGGTTTTCACCGTCACGGGGATAACGCCTTTATCGCCCAGTTTTCAGAGTCAGAACGCGAGGTTTTAATTAATTTAGTTGAACAGATAATTGAGTTACTCGGCGAACGTACTGATAATCATGTTGAAGATCCCCTGGCTGCAATGGTCGGCATAACTTCTCATGACACTCCGCCTGAAGATGAAGTCCTACTGCGCCTGCTTCCTAATGCATATGCCGATCAAGTAGATGCATCTGAATTTCGTCGCTATACAGAATCTACGTTGCGTGCAAAAAAGTATGGACATTCAATGTCTATGCGAATTACATTGAAAAGTGCAATTGATGGAATTATCGAAGTTGATCATGATGGCGCCAATGATTGGTTAGGTGCAATGAATGACATCCGTCTTGCTCTCGGTGTCCGATTAAAAGTTGAGCAGACAAGCCATGAAGAGTTAGAACTTTTGGCACCTGATGATCCGATGCGCGGCGTATATGCCGTTTATAGTTGGTTGGGCTGGCTTCAAGAATCATTAATTCTGGCGCTTATGGATGAAGCTATTTAGTTTTCACCTCACGCCCACGGTAGACTCGCGCTGTGAGTGATGCCCCAATTGGAATCTTTGATTCAGGAGTAGGTGGGCTAACCGTTGCCAGAGCAATTCTGGATCAACTTCCAAATGAATCTACTATTTATATCGGTGACACTGCCCGCGGTCCATATGGTCCACGTCCTCTGGCAGAAGTCCGCGAGTTTGCATTAGAAACTTTAGATTTCCTTGTTGAACAGGGCGTTAAGGCTCTAGTTATTGCGTGCAACACCGCAAGTGCAGCAATGTTGCGTGATGCGCGTGAGCGTTACTCAGTGCCAGTAATCGAAGTAATTCAGCCAGCGGTCCGTCGCGCAGTTGCAGCAACTCGCAGCGGCCATATTGGAGTGATTGGTACTCGTGCAACAGTTGATTCGCAAGCGTATCTAGATGCTTTTGCCGCAGCACCACAGTTAGAGATTACTTCAATGGCTTGTCCGCTTTTTGTTGAGTTTGTTGAACGCGGTGAAACATCTGGCACCGAAATCACAAAGATTGCTCGCGAATATCTTGCACCTGTCATGGCAGCAGATGTAGATACTTTAGTTTTGGGTTGTACGCACTACCCATTATTAACTGGCGTGATTTCTTTCGTCATGGGCGAAGGTGTCACATTGGTTTCTAGTGCTGAAGAAACCGCAAAGGATCTCTACCGTACTTTGGTCGAGAACAATTTATTGCGTGATGCCCAAAGCGGTGCACCGACACATAAATTCTTAGCAACTGGCGATGCACAGGCTTTTGAAAGCTTAGCTCGGCGCTTCCTAGGGCCAGAAGTAACTCGCGTCGAACACCAAGATCTCTAGACCTCACAATAAATAGGAGCACCACATGGCACGCAACGATGGACGACAAGTTAATGACCTGCGCGAAATTAAATTCACTCGCGGTTGGCTAGATCATGCTGAAGGATCAGTTCTTGTTGAGTTCGGTAAGACTCGCGTCTTGTGCGTTGCATCCTTTTCACCAGGAGTTCCTCGTTGGTTAAAAGATTCAGGCAATGGATGGGTTACATCTGAATATTCAATGTTGCCACGTGCAACACACACACGCTCTGACCGTGAAAGCGTAAAAGGCAAGTTAGGCGGCCGTACGCAAGAGATTTCCCGTTTAGTTGGGCGTTCACTTCGAGCAGTAGTTAATATGAAAGAGCTTGGTGAAAACACCATCGTTATCGATTGCGATGTTTTGCAGGCTGATGGCGGAACTCGCACAGCGGCAATTACAGGTGCATATGTGGCACTTGCCGATGCAATTACATGGGCAAAGGCGCAAGGCCATATTAAGCAAGGCGCTAATCCATTAAGTGATTCAGTTGCTGCAGTGAGCGTTGGAATCATCGATGGAGTTCCAATGCTCGATCTTTGTTATGAAGAAGACGTGCGTGCTGACACCGATATGAATGTTGTAGTTGCAGGAGATGGACGTTTTATTGAAGTCCAGGGCACAGCAGAGGGCGTTCCATTCGATCGCGCACTTTTAAATCAACTTCTAGATTTAGCAGTTGATGGATGTGCAACATTGAGCGCTCTTCAAAAAGAGGTCTTAGCTAAAGAAGCCCCAAGAAAATAGTGCCCCACACACTCGTACTAGCAACGCGAAATGCGGGCAAGATCGCCGAGTTTCGCCGAATTTTGGATGCGCTAGCTCCGGGGGAGATTAATTTAATTGGAGTAGATCAGTTTCCCAATTTAATTGATGTTGAAGAGACCGGTAAGAGTTTTGAAGAGAATGCATTACTTAAAGCGCGGTACACAGCCGATGCAACTGGATTACCAGCTATCTCTGATGACTCAGGACTTTGTGTAGATTTCTTAAACGGAGATCCAGGTATTTATTCGGCTCGTTGGGCCGGCGAACATGGCAATGATCAGGCAAATCTAGAAAAGCTCCTGTGGCAATTAAAAGATGTTGCCGATGAAAAGCGCACCGCACATTTCACCTGTGTCGCAGCACTAGCGTTGCCCGATGGTCGCAGCCATGTAGAAGAGGGGTTATTTCAAGGGCGCATTTTGCACAGCCCAATTGGCGAACACGGCTTTGGATATGACCCAATTTTTGCGCCTACTGGGATGAGTATTTCCAGCGCAGAAATGAGCGCCGAAGCCAAGGATGCCATCAGCCACCGCGGTAAAGCTTTGCGATCTATTGCACCGCATGTCATCCAAATGCTGAGGAGCCTGGGGTAACCTTGTCCTATCGACGTACGTTATTGGCGTACGCACAGTTATCCAAGGAGTTCACGTGGCCGTAAAGAAGAAGAGCGCAGCAAAGAAAGTTGCCAAGAAGGCACCGGCAAAGAAAGCTGCTGCCAAAAAATCTGTTGCTAAGAAATCTGTAGCTAAGAAAAAGACAACCGCTAAGCGCGTAGTAAAGAAGAGCGCAGCAAAGAAGGTTGCCAAGAAGGCACCGGCAAAGAAAGCTGCTGCAAAGAAGGTTGCTAAGAAAGCTCCTGCAAAGCGCGTAGTAAAGAAGAGCGCAGCAAAGAAAGTTGCTAAGAAAGCTCCTGCAAAGCGCGTGGCTAAGAAAGCTGCAGCAATCTCTGTAACTTCAGCACGTCCAGCAGTAGCAGCACCAGTAGTTGCAAAGCCTGCACCAGTAGCGGCTAAGCCTGCAGCAGCTCCAAAGCAAGGAACTTCTGGTCGTGTTGTTTTCGCAGTTGTAGTTGGAATTGTTTTGCTAGCAATGATCGTATGGTCAAAGTCAGGTTCTGAAGGCGATGATGCAGCTCCTGCACCATCAATTCCTGCAGCCTCTGCAAGCGAGTCAGCTTCAGCATCTGCATCTGCATCTGAAACAGCAGCAGCTGTTGCAGCGGTAGAAGCCCCTTCAAAGTTTGTTGCACTTAAGAGCGCTGACGGATTAAATCTTCGTTGGATCGCACCAACTGCAACTGATGGATTAACTGGCTATAACGTAGAGATCCGCGCAAATGGAACTGGTGATTGGACAACAATTGCTACTGTTCCAGCAGATCAACTAACTCAAGCTGTAACAAAGAACGGTGATGCTGGTTGGACTCAATTCCGTGTCACATCTGTTTACTCAGATGGACAAACTGCTTCAGCAACTGTCTTTGGAATTCCAGGAGAGTTCAAGTAAAAGTATTTCATTAAAAAAGCCCTTGCCACATGGCGAGGGCTTTTTTATTTCTACAAAGATTTATAAAACTAAAGAACAGCGGTAATCGCATCAACATAAGCACGGACGCCAGCAGGTACTAAGTGCACACCATCGGGAGCGAAATATTCTGGGTGTCCCGTGGATATGGCGGCCCAATCAATGACCGTTGCTCCATAAGTAGCGGCGTAGCTGGCGATAAGTGAGTTGTTCTCATCTCGCCAGCCCCGTGGAACTGCCGTATTTACAACGATGATTTTGGGTTGATCTTTCACCTCTTCAAAGATAGAAGCTACTTGCTCGCTGGTTAACCTATTGTTATTGCCAAGGTCGAAAATAACAGTTGAATTGGTGACATTGGTTTTATCTTGCTTCATGACATCTAAAAGCTCTGGCGCTTGTCGGCCAACACGTGCATTAATCAGTGCAATATGGCTTCGCGCTTCGAGTTCGTAATGAATTCCTAGAATTACTGAATCTCCAGTTACCCAGAGACCCCCTGATTGCGCGGCAGATATCTCGGTCGGTTGTGCTGGTTGCTCTAATTGTGTTTTAACTGCCGCCATCTCTTTATCACTGTTGGAGATGGCGTTGGCACTAATGAGCGATGATCCAACTGCAAGTAGCACGATAGCTGATGCAAGAAGAGCTTTTTGTCGGCGTTGAACTGATTTGGTTCGGTACTTCATTCCCTTGAACCAGTATTCAACTAGCCCGCTGCGAATAGGAAGTTCAACAAGTCGCAGTGAAATATCGGCTAGAGCAAAGACAATTAAAATCCGAAGTGCAATCAGCGCCCAACTTGAACCTTCAAGGTCAACTTTCGGGCGGGTTACTTGAAAGACAACCCAATGCCATAAGTAAATAGAGTAAGAACGTTCGCCTATCCAAACAGCTACTTTGCTACTTAAAATTGGTGCAAAACGAGAAGCGGGATGAACGATGCTTGTAATAATTGCACAGCCAAAGAGTCCAGCAAGCGGAAAAGCTAACTTGTAAAGAGTTGGATCATTTTCATTAACGAAGAGAAAAGTTGCAATCATTCCTACAAAGCCGATTACGCCGATTCCATCGATAAAATCTTGAGCTCGGCGATCTACCTGGACTTTGAGATTTTGCGGGATCCAACTAACGGCTAAGGCAGCGCCTAAGAAAAGTCCGATGCTATGTGTATCGGTTCCAAAGTAAACGTGGCTTACCTGCGAAGCACTTGCGGCATCAACTTCAAAGGAGACAATTAAAAGTGCGATGCCTGAAATTGCAGCAATAAAAAGCGCTGCACCAGGAATCTTGCTTTTACCGAACTGTTTCAGGACGAGCAAGAGAATCAAAGGCCATAGAAGATAGAACTGAGCTTCAACTCCCAGGGACCAGGTGTGCTGCAATAGCGGCGGACGTGCGATTGAATCAAAGTAATCAGTGTGCCTAAAAACTAGCCACCAGTTCATCCCACCTAAGAGCGCAAATGGACTGTCGCTAATGAAGCGGCGCATTGTTTCAGGCGCCCAGATTCCAATATAGAAAATCGTTACTGAAACCATGAATACAAGCGGCGGGAATAATCGGCGAATTCGAGCCTTATAAAAGGCACGCAAATCCAAGCCACCGCTGCGTTGAATTGAATCAAGCAAGAGGCGCGTGATTACATAACCTGAAATTACGAAAAATAGATCAACGCCTAGAAAACCACCGGGTATCCACGAAAAACCTAAGTGATAAAGCATCACTGCAACTACCGCTACTGCGCGCAGTCCATCTATGGCAGGGATGTAACGGATACCGCGGGGAGTGGCCATATTTATTTACTTACGTGGTGCAGATTTCTTTACTGCTGCTTTCTTTGCTGGCTTTTTTGCACTCTGCTTAGGTGCGGCAAGTGCTGGCTTAGTGCGTTGGCTTGCAACACGGATTGGGCCAGGATTAATGATTGTGTCATCAGCATTGAGGTTTTCAATAACACTTCTCTGAAGATCGGCAAGACGTGTAAAAGCCGATTCAAGTCGTGCGCGAGACTGGTGAATTGCAGATTCAGCAGCATCTAGTGATTGAGTTTGAATCTTGTAAAGGCGTTCGGCTTCAGCGATTACGCCACCAAGCCATTGACGGTAGTTTGAAACTTCGCCAGTTGCTTCACTAACGATGCGCTCACCTTCACGGCGAGCAGCGGTAGTCAAAGATGAAGCTTCGCGTTTTTTGCTCTCAAGAAGTGCAATAGCTTCAGCTTCTGCCTCAGCGATTTTCCCCTCAGCTTCTGCCTCTGCAGTTTGAATATATTTACGTCCACGTGTTTCAGCACCGCTTAGAATTGAGCGCGCTTTTGCATCGGCAGCTTCAATCTCTTCTTTAGTTGTGCGATTAGTTTCAGCGATCAACCGAGTTGCAATTGACTGCGCCTTGCTCTCGCGAGCTTGGGCAGATTTAATCATTGACATTGCAGTTTCAGTTGCGAGAATTTCAAACTCTTCTTTAGTTAATCCTGTTATATCGCGGCGAGATTTTAGATCTGCAAGCTGTGCTTCGAGTTCGCGAATACGGTCGACCGATGAAGGCGCTTCAGGTTCATCGCCTTTGAATCCAACCCAGTTAAGGAAGGAGTTTTTCTCAGCCATCGTCTTACCTCGCAACTCGTGTTAAAAGAGAGCCTTAGGTTAGAGCAAGGCCTTACTTACTGTAAATCGCCACTGAAATCGCTATGTACTGGGATATCCAGGCGGCCAAAACGAAGATATGGAAGAGCTCATGAAAGCCAAAGTATTTGGCATCGCGGCCCGGACGCTTGAGGGCGTAGAAGATGGCGCCTATTGAGTAAAAAAGCCCACCAATAAGGATTGGAAGTAGTACCCATAAACCACCCGTGCGGTACAGGGCCGGCGTATAAACGATGGCAACCCAACCTAATAATAAATAATTTGCGACATACAACCAGCGCGGAGCATTTAACCAAAATACGCGAAGACCTACTCCGACAGCTGCACCGATCCAGACAACTAATAACAAAATATTTCGGCTGCGACCTTCAAGTAGCGCAACTGCAAATGGTGTGTAAGAACCAGCGATTAATAAATTAATATTTGCATGATCCCAACGCCGCCAGATTTTTTTCTTGGCTGGAACCCACGGCACCCGGTGGTAAACCGCCGAGACACTAAACAACATGATTGCCGTCAATGAGTAAACAGCCACAGCGAATTTAAGAGATTCTTTGCTCAGAATAAATAGAACCAGAGAAGCAATGATGACTGCTGGGGTTGCACCTAGATGAAACCAGCCTCGCAATTTGGGTGGAACCACAGGTTGCTGTGTCATGTACCGAGAGTACTAGTTGTTACTTCCCGCTGTGTCGACAAATGCTCGGCGCGCTGATAAGAATCTCCTATGACATTTAGATCTCCAATATTCGAACTCAGCCATACATTCATCGATGATTCAGCTGCCCTTAGTCCTATGGACTGCACCTATCTGGGCAATGGCTTGAACCAAGACAAGCTCGATGATTTCTCAATTGCAGGGGCCGAGAAATCCGCCGCCTTGACTCGAGAAACATTGAAGAAACTTTTGGCGATGACACCAATCGATGAGATTGATCGTATTGCTCAAACTGTTATGCAAGAGCGTCTGGAATCTTCACTGGCTTTGCACGATAGCCAAGAGTCTTTTGTGCTGTGGAATGTTTTGACATCTCCACCATCAAATGTCCGTTCAATCTTTGAACTCATGCCAAAAGAAAACGATCAAGATTTCGACAATATCGCTAAGCGTTTAGCTGCAGTGGATGCCGCCTATAAATCTTGGACTGGCGCGATTATGGAGATTGCAAAGAACGGCAAGACAACTGCACAACGTCAGGTTCGTGGAGTGATCGAGCAGTTGGAGAGCTATGCCAACGGTGGTTTCAGCGCAATGTGCACAAACTTTGATGCAGCGGGCAAATACCCTGCGTTGCATGCAAATGCAAAGTTAGCTGAAAAGGCAGCAGCCGAAACAGCTGCATTTTTGAAGAACGAGTATCTTCCAATTGCAACTCCTAACGATGCAGTTGGTGCAGAACGCTATGCAGTGTGGGCCCGTTATTTCACTGGCGCACAGTTAGATCTTCGTGCAACGTATGAGTGGGGCATGGCAGATCTCAAGGCAATTAACGAGCGTATGTGGGAAATTGCAGAGCTAATTAAGCCTGGCGCAAAGACTCTTCGCGAAGTTGCAGATCATCTAGATCATGATCCAAAGTATGTAATCAAAGGTAAAGAAAACGTCGTTAAGTATTTGCAGGATTTCACTGACGCAGCAATAAAGCGCATGGATGGCGAGTACTTTGAAATCGATGATCGCATTAAAATATGTGAAGCACGTCTTGCACCAGAGGGCAGTGCATCTGCGCCGTATTACAACCCACCATCTGAAGATCTTTCACGCCCTGGAACAACGTGGATTCCAATGTTGGGCAAAGATGAAGCCAGCAGTTGGCATTTGGTATCAACGTGGTATCACGAAGCCGTTCCGGGCCACCATTTGCAATGCGCAACTGTTGCTATTGAAAAAGATCGCCTCTCACGTTTTCAAATTAACGCTGCATGGATTAGTGGCTATGGCGAAGGTTGGGCCTTATATGCCGAGCGCTTCATGAATGAGCTTGGCGCATTTGATGAGCCAGGAATCGAGATGGGCTATCTATCGGCGCAAGCTTTGCGTGCTGCACGTATCGTTGTAGATATTGGAATGCACCTTGGCTACACCGATTTTGATGGAAATGTTTGGAACGCTGAATCCTCACGCAAACTACTTAACGAGCAAGCACTTCTTGACGAGGATCATTCACGTAGCGAAACCGATCGTTATTTAGGTTGGCCAGGACAGGCAATCTCGTACAAAGTCGGAGAACGCGTTTGGATGAAATCACGTGAAGATGCAAAGGCGCGATTAGGTGCGGCATTCTCATTGAAGAAATTCCATACTTACGCCCTCAAAATCGGCCCAATGGGCCTTGACCCATTTGCCGCCGAACTTGCTACCTGGGGTGGGCAGTAGAAACCCCACACATAACCCCTGAGAAATTTGTTACTTTCCTGAGAGTTTTTTGGGATTTCAGCCTGCAATTTCCCGTGCCCGGCTTCACAATTATCGCTACCGAAGGTCAATGGAGCTCCTCGAGGTCTCCACTGCCGAACGGTTTTAGATGCCAATAGACATCTAAAAACCTAAACCTCACGGAGGCATAGTTACATGCTAAAACTCGATAGCAATCAATGGAACCTGGTCTATAACGTATTTTCCTTTGGCCTTGTTTCAATGCTCGCATGCACTATCTACACGTTAGTTTCACAACAACGTGTATTAGCTAAATATCGCAATGCACTTGTTATGTCATCAATGGTTACTTTCATTGCTGGATATCACTACTTGCGTATCTTCAACTCATTCAATGAATCATCTACAGACATGGCAGTTAACGTCTCAGGTGCTCAGGGTTCATTTAACGAGGCATACCGTTATGTTGACTGGTTGCTTACTGTGCCACTTCTTCTTGTAGAAGTAATCGCAGTACTTGCACTAGCCAAGGAAGTTTCACGTTCTCTCATCATGCGTCTTGTCCCAGCATCTGCTGCGATGATCGCGCTTGGATATCCAGGTGAAGTTTCTGCTGATAAGGGCACTGCAATTTTGTTCGGTGTACTTTCAACTATTCCATTCCTTTACATCCTTTACGTATTGTTCGTAGAGCTGGGTAAATCTCTGGATCGTCAACCTGAAGGAGTTGCAGCAACTGTTAGTCGTTTGCGACTGCTACTTGTTGCAACCTGGGGTGTCTATCCAATTTCATACATTCTCGGTATGAACCCAGCAACAGATATGTCAGTAGCGGCACAACAATTCGTTGGCGTGCAGGTTGGTTACACAATCGCTGACATTCTGGCTAAATGCGTATTCGGTCTGACAATCTTGAAGATCGCACGCATGAAGTCAATTGCTGAAGGTATGAAGGAAGATCACTAAGTAAGTAGAAGTTAAGTAAGGGGTACCGAATTTCGGTGCCCCTTACTTATTACTTAAGAGAGATACAAGGAGATTAGCTATGAAAAGTAATTTGATTAATAACTACCGTATGGGCGGATATTTACTGATCGCGTTAGGGTTGATTAATCTTCGCTACCAAACTGGACACACAGCCGTGGCTCAACATAGCCTGGCAATAATTTTTCCTGGAGCACTGTTACTTGCTAGCACTTGGGTGCCAACTATTGCTAAGAAATTGGAATCTAAAGCAGTTCAGGCAGGGTCAATTGTGCTTGGAGTTGTATTGATTGCTTACGCTGTAATTAACTAGCAAGGGTTATTGCAAAAGCTTCGCACCTAGAGCAGAGTAATTCTCATGAGCGAAAACCCAGAATGGTCCTTTGAAACCCAACAAATCCACGCAGGTCAAAACCCAGATTCAGATACGGGGTCACGGTCCCTGCCGATCTATCAAACAACTGCCTATCAATTTCGAGATACGCAGCATGCTGCCAACCTCTTTGGAATAGCTGAAGCAGGAAATGTTTATACTCGCATTAACAACCCAACACAGGATGCTGTAGAAAAAAGAATCGCAGCCCTTGAAGGTGGAGTCGCTTCACTACTAGTTGCTTCAGGAATGGCAGCGACAACTCTTGCAATTATGAACGTTGCCCAGGCCGGGGATCACGTTGTATCAAGCTCAAATGTCTATGGTGGAACTTTCAACCTATTTAATTACACCCTTCCTAAATACGGAATTGAAGTTACATTTGTAAACGACATTGGAAATATGGATGCATGGCGGGCAGCCGTTAAGCCAAATACCAAAGCCTTTTTCGGCGAAGGTATCTCGAATCCACTGGGTTCTGTTTTAGATCTTGAATCGATTGCCAAGGTTGCACACGAATCTGGCGTGCCATTTATTGTGGATAACACAATTGCGACTCCTTATGTAACTCGCCCATTTGATTACGGCGTAGACATAGTGACCCACTCTGCAACAAAGTTTATGTCTGGCCATGGAACTGCAATGGTTGGAGCGATAGTTGATTCAGGAAACTTTGATTTTGCAAAAAACCCAGAGAAATTCCCCGGCTTTAACCTTCCAGATGCAAGTTATAACAACCTTGTTTATGCCAAGACACTTGGTGTTGGTGGAGATTTCGGTGCAAACCTTGCCTATATCTTCAAAGCAAGATTGCAGCTACTGCGAGATTTTGGTTCATCGGTCTCTCCATTTAATGCGTGGCTGTTAGCGCAAGGTTTAGAGACTTTAAACCTGCGTATGGATCGCCACTTACTTAATGCGCAGGCCTTGGCCGAGTGGCTAGAAAAGCAACCTGAAGTTGCTCACGTAAGTTATGCGGGCTTGCCATCTTCCCCTTGGTATGCAACGGCAAAGAAATACGCCCCTAAAGGTGCAGGTGCAGTCTTTGCATTTGAATTGAAAGGCGGTGCAGCTGCAGGACGCAAATTTGTTGAAGGATTAAAACTATTTAGCCATGTTGCCAATATCGGTGATGTTCGTTCATTAGTCATTCACCCAGCTTCGACAACACACTCACAGTTAAACCAAGAGGAACAAATCAAAGCAGGTATAACACCAGGAATGGTTCGCTTGAGTATTGGCCTTGAAAATATTGAAGATATCAAAAATGACATAAAGTTAGGTTTTGCTGCAGCAGCAACGGCTTAATTTTCCATGAATAAGGTTGGTCTATTTTCTAAAAGATAGATCAGCTTTTTTCATCTCTGCAACAAGAACTCTGATTGCATTTGGTCCCATTCCATGGAGTTCTTTTAAAGCAGCTAGTGATGTTTTACGTAGATCGCTAATGGTGAATAAACCATCCTCAACCAGAGCGCGCCTTGCCGGCGCGGCTAAACCAATCGTGACCCATTCGCCATCGAGTTCGGCAAATTTATCGGGATAGTCAGGGACTGAGACAGAAACTGATTTACTTTTATCTTTTTCTGCACGGCGCTCGGCCGCTGCTTTTTTGGCTTGAGATGCCAGCATCTTTGTTCGAGCTGGAGATTGTTTAGCCATGCTGTAATTGTAACTTTTGAATATATATAAGTGTGCGGGAGAAGGGACTTGAACCCTCACGTCCGAAGACACAGGTTCCTAAGACCTGCGTGTCTGCCATTTCACCACTCCCGCAAACCCAGATAAAAACCTTACGGCCCATATATGGATAGGGGACAAGATTAGAGGTAAGTTTGCGATGTACCAAAACGGGCCATTGCCCACTGATTTAGAAGGGCACCGCGCCATGTCATTAACTCCAACACCTGCAGATAAGTTCACTTTTGGTCTTTGGACCGTGGGTTGGCAGGCACGTGACCCCTTTGGGGATCCCACCCGTGGAGCACTAGACCCAGTGCGCACAGTTAATGAGTTAGCGGCCCGAGGTGCCTATGGCGTCACCTTTCATGATGATGACTTGATTCCTTTTGGAAGCGATGAGAGCGCTCGCCGAGGTCACATCGATCGATTTAAAAAAGCATTGGCAGAAACCGGTATGAAGGTGCCAATGGCGACAACAAATCTTTTTTCTCACCCAGTCTTTAAAGATGGTGCGTTTACATCCAACGATAAAGATATTCGCCGCTTTGCAATCCGCAAGGTCATGAAGAATATTGAGTTAGCCGTTGAACTTGGCGCCAAGACTTATGTCTGTTGGGGTGGGCGTGAAGGCGCTGAATCCGATGGTGCTAAAGATGCCTATGTAGCACTCGATCGTTTCCGAGAAGCATTTAACACATTAGGCGAATTCGTAACCGATAATGGTTATGACATTAAATTTGCAATCGAGCCAAAACCAAATGAGCCACGTGGCGATATCTTCCTGCCAACGATTGGACATGCACTTGCATTTATCTACACTCTTGACCGCCCAGAGTTAGTCGGACTAAATCCTGAAGTTGGCCACGAACAAATGGCTGGGCTTAACTTTGTCCATGGAATTGCGCAAGCTCTGTGGCAGAAGAAGCTGTATCACATCGATCTCAATGGACAACATGGTCCAAAGTTTGATCAAGATTTAGTCTTTGGACATGGAGATTTGAAATCAGCGTTCTTCCTCGTTGACTTACTTGAACGCTATAAGTACGACGGTCCAAAGCATTTTGATTACAAGCCAGCTCGTACTGAAGATGACAAGGGTGTTTGGGAATCGGCAACATCAAATATGCGCACGTACTTGGCGCTCAAAGAGCGCGCAGCAGCATTTCGTGCAGATCCACGAGTTATCGAAGCAATGAAGGCTTCAAATATTCCAGGACTCAATGAATCAACGCTCAATGCCGGTGAAACATGGCGCGACCTTGCTAAAGATGGATTTGATGTCGAAGCAGCGGGCACCCGTGGATATGGATATGAACTAGTTGATCAACTAGCTCTAGAGCATTTAATGGGAGTTAAGGCTTAAAAAGCTTTAACTAACGGCTGCGCCGCGGCGAGAAATCGCATCAACGCCAGCTGAAATCAGTAGGACAAGTCCAGTAACAATGAACTTGATACCTGCTGCATATCCCAAAAGGCCCATGCCGTTATCGATAACGGCAACTACAAGACCGCCAAGGATTGCATCGCGCATCTTTCCTTTACCACCGAATAAAGATGTTCCACCAATGACTGCTGCACCCACTGCATAGAGAAGTGTTGAACTTCCGCCGGTTGTAGGAGAAACAGAGTTTTGGCGGGATGCAAAGATCATTCCTGCGATTGCTGCAAGACCAGAACAGATCATGAAGGCAGCGATTCGAACTCGCTTAACGTTGATTCCTGCGCGGCGGGCAGCTTCTGCATTTCCACCCACTGCATAGATATGTCGACCAAAAGCGGTTTTACCAAGAACGAAAGTTCCGACAACTAAGAGCAAAAGAATTACTGGAACAACATATGGAATTCCCTTAAGACTTACTAGATCTGGGTTGTTGCTTCGCTCTAAGTTAAGTGCAAAGACTGCAATTCCAGTGATGCCAAGTAAGCCAGCTGTCTTTAGAACCCATAGTTTAACGAGTTCAGATTTCAAACCCGCTTTGCGACGGGCATTGATGCTGCTTAGGCCCATTAAGACATAGACAACAGAAACAGCTATAAAGAAAACCCAACTCAAAAGCGGTGAGAGATTTGAATTCTCTACAGCCAAAATCGTTTTATCTTCTACGCGAATTGTTCCACCTTCACCGGCGAGCAGCAGCAGAATTCCTTGGAAAGCTAGAAAGGCGGCCAATGTAACAACGAAGGAAGGAATGCCAAGTCGGGCAACTAAAGTTCCAAGGCCAAAGCCCAGAATTACTCCAACGATGATTGAGGCTAAGAGTGCTGCATACCAAGGCACATCGTGATTGGTAATCAAGATAACCAGAACAGCGCCAGTCACACCTGCAGTAAATCCTGCAGAAAGATCGATTTCGCCAAGAAGCAGAACAAAAACAAGGCCCATTGCAATAACAATGACGGCGGCAGCCTGTGTAAGTAAGTTGGCAAAGTTGCCAGGTGTTAGAAAGACGCTCGACATTGATCCAAAGACAATACAGAGAACAACTAGGCCAAGAACTGCAGGGAGTGAGCCAATATCGCCAGCCTTTACGCGGGCCCAGTAATCACCAACTGCACCTTTAATAGTTGCATCTTCGTGCTCTATAACAACGCTCATTACTTTGCTCCCTTGTTTGCAGCTGGTGCTTCTACGCCGGCAGATTTACCAGTAGTAATAAGTTCAATAACTTGGCGCGGTATCACTTCATTCTTATCTACCTGCGCCGCCATATTTCCTAAATACAAAGCGGCGATGTTATCTGCAACTTCAAAGACATCGTTGAGATTGTGACTAATCAATACGACAGCTAATCCATTATCAGCAAGGCGGCGAACTAAGTTAAGTACTTGCTCAGTCTGAGCAACACCAAGAGCTGCAGTTGGCTCATCCAAGATTACGACTTTGCTATTCCATAGAACTGCACGAGCAATTGCCACGGTCTGGCGCTGTCCGCCGGAGAGTGAAGAAACTGTTTGACGGATTGATTTAACTGTTCGAACACTCAAGCCATCTAGAGTTTTACGGGCGAGTGCTTCCATCGAAGTTTCATTTAAAACTGGGCCGCGCTTTTGTTCGCGTCCTAAAAACATATTATGGACAATATCTAAGTTATCGCACAGGGCTAGATCTTGATACACGATTTCAATGCCAAGACCAGTTGCATCGCGTGGGCCGTGAATATCTACTTTATTGCCTTCAAAAAGAAAGTCACCAGTCTCTGGTGTGTAGATACCGGCGATACATTTAATCAGGGTGCTCTTACCGGCACCGTTATCTCCAACAAGGGCAGTGACTTTGCCGGCAGCGATGTCAAAGTTAACATCTTTTAAAACGTGTACCGGACCAAAAGATTTATTAACACCGCGCAGTGAAAGGATCGGTGCACTCATTTGTCTGCCCACTTTTCTCTAGTTCAAACTATTGGTTAAAAAGATCCTAGTAAAGAAGTTGCGGCTCAGGGCATAAACCCCGAGCCGCAACCGTACTTTCTATTGCCTAGCTAGGTCGGAAATTAGATTCCGTTAGCTGTGCAGAGGTCTTCGATATCAGCACACACTGCTTCGCGTGTCTGGAATCCATCAGCAATAACATCCTTGACGTTTGCCTTTGTGATTCCAACTGGTACCAAGAGAACTGATGGGACATCAGTGGTTCCGTTGTTTACAGAACCTGTAGCTGTTGTTGCATCTTCTCCATTTAGCAATGCGATTGCAAGAGTTGCAGCACCTTCTGCTTCAGCCTTGATTGCCTTGTAAACAGTGTTTGAAAGATCTCCTGTAAGGATTGCGCGCAATCCATCAACAGTTGCATCTTGTCCAGATACACAGACCTTGCCGTTTAGCTTGTTCTTCTTAAGAACTGCTACAGCTGCAAGTCCAAGACCTTCGTTAGCTGAAACAACTGCATCAAGCTTTCCGCCAGCCTTTGAAAGCTGCTGTTCGAAAATTACTCCACCCTTTGCGTTATCCCAGTCTGGAACAGCCTGGTCATCAACAAGTGTGTATGCCTTTGAATCGATCAATGGACGAAGAACTGAATCGTAACCAGCCTTGAATAGTGTTGCGTTGTTATCTGTTGGTGAACCGTTTAGGTAAACGATACGAGCAGTCTTCTTACCTGCTGCATCTAGACATGCCTTGATGCCTTCGCCTTGGAGTTGACCAACAGCTTGGTTGTCGAATGAAACATAGTATGAAGCTGATCCGTTAAGTGTTAGACGGTCGTAGTCGATTGTCTTAACGCCTTGTGAAGCAGCTTTATCCTGAACAGCCTTAGCTGAATCTGAATCTAGGTTTACAAGGATAAGAACCTTTGCACCAGCAGTAAGCATCTGATCTGCAATTGTTGCGAACTGAGCCTTGTCTCCGTTTGCGTTCTGAATGTCAACCTTTACTCCTGCTGCGTCAAATGCTGCCTGTAGGAATCCGCGGTCAGCAGTTTCCCAACGGTTTGATGATGCTGCATCAGGAAGAATTACTCCAACAAAACCATCTCCGGCCTTGTCAGCTTTTGAGCAACCTGTAAGTGCGATAGCAATTGCAGCAAGAACTGCAGTGATCGCGAGGCGGCGCTTTGTCATATATGAAACACCTTTCGAAAGGAATCGCACCCCTTGAGTGAAACTTTTTCCACCCAGATGAGAAGGGAGCGACAGTGGGTAGACGCTAATAGAGATGGACTCAAAGGTCACTAGGAAATCGGGGAAAAATGAGCTGTTCACCTAACGATTTGATAACGCCGTCCCACGCTCGCGATAGCCTTGGCCAGTGTCCACACAGGTAGAGCAACTCGAGGCGGCGATTAAGGCTGCCATTGAGCGGGCATTTACTGATGGGACATTAGAGGGCCAGATTCCAGCTGCTATCAAATTAGAGCGCCCTAAAGATCGCGACCATGGTGATTACGCCACTTCTATCGCGCTCCAACTGGCAAAGCCGGCAGGTAAAAACCCCCGTGAGGTTGCCCAGATCATCTGCGACCAGTTAGCGGGCACTGAAGGAATAACTAAAGTTGATATCGCAGGTCCTGGATTTATTAACATCACTTTGAATCGTGCCAACCAAGCCGAACTCGTTTCAACAATTCTTAAGACCACAAGTAATTTTGGAAAAGTTAATGCGCTCGCTGGCGTAAAAATTAATTTAGAGTTTATTAGCGCTAATCCAACTGGACCATTGCACTTAGGTCACACGCGATGGGCGGCAGTTGGCGATTCTCTCGGCCGAGTTTTAACTGCTGCAGGAGCTGAAGTCACTCGTGAGTTTTATATTAACGATCGTGGAAATCAGATGGATTTATTTGGCGCATCTGTTGAAGCAGCAGCACTCGGAAATCCAATTCCAGAGGATGGATATCAAGGCGCATACATTGCAGATTTAGCCGCTGAAGTAGTTGCAAGTAATCCCACTATTGCCTCGCTGCCAGAAGGCCAGCGCCATCCAGCATTTCGTGAAGCCGCCTATGCAGTGCAGCTAAAAGATCAGCAACGAGTACTAGAAACTTTCGGAACACATTTTGATGTCTGGTTTTCAGAGCGCTCCTTACATGATCAAGGCGCGGTCGAACATGGTCTTGAAAAACTACGCGCACAGGGACATGTATTTGAAGAAGAAGGAGCGATCTGGCTTCGAACAACAGATTTCGGTGATGACAAAGATCGCGTACTAACCAAATCAGATGGATCGCTTACTTATTTCTCTTCAGATACCGCGTATTACATTAATAAACGTGAACGCGGCTTTGATATCTGTATCTACATGTTAGGTGCAGATCACCATGGTTATGTGGGCCGCTTAAAGGCGATTGCTGCTTGCGCTGGCGATGACCCTGAATACAACATTCATGTATTGATTGGTCAATTAGTAAAGATTATGGAGGGCGGCGAGGAAGTTAAATTATCCAAGCGCGCCGGCACGATTATTACTCTTGAAGAGTTAGTTGAAAAAGTTGGCGTAGACGCTGCGCGTTACACCTTGATCCGCTATCCAGTTGATACACCTATGGTCATGGATATCGATATCTTGAAGCGCAACACAAATGAAAACCCGGTCTACTACGTTCAATATGCTCATGCACGTATCGCAGCTGTTTTACGCAACGCGGACGAACTCAATATCCCAATTGACCTTGCTGCCTTTGATCCATCTCAACTTACCCACGATCGCGAAAATGAACTGCTAGGAGCACTTGCGCAATTTCCACGCATTGTGCAAACAGCTGCCGAACTGCGCCAACCTCACCGCATCGCTCGTTACCTCGAAGAGTTAGCCAGCACGTATCACGGCTTCTATGCCGATTGCCGAGTGCTTCCCATGGGTGAAGAAAAACCAACCGCATTACATACAGCGCGTCTATTACTCTGTGCATCTACAAAGCAGGTTATTAAAAATGCTTTGGATTTATTGGGCGTAAGTGCACCGGAGAGGATGTGACCATGTGGTCCTCTAATGTTTCAACTGGTTCACAGCTTTCAATCTCTTCAATTCCAGTTTCAGATTTGGCAAAAGAGTTTGGAACTCCTGTATTTATTATGGATGAATCGGATTTTCGTAATCGCGCGACGACATGGAACGACGCACTTAGCGCAGCTTTTGGCGCTAATGCTGGCAGCGTTTATTACGCGGCAAAGGCCTTTATCTGCGTAGAAGTTGCCCGCTGGATTAAAGATATTGGAATTGGAATCGATGTCTGCACCGGAGGCGAACTTGCCGTTGCATTAAAGGGTGGAATCGATCCAAAAAAGATTGAAGTGCATGGCAATAACAAATCTGTTGCAGAAATCGAAAAGGCTGTTGCGGCTGGAGTTGGCACGATTGTTATTGATTCACTATTTGAAATAGAACGTGTTGCCACCGCTGCCACCAAATGCGGCACCGTGCAAAAGGTATTGCTGCGTTTAACTCCCGGCATCGAAGCCCATACTCACGAATCAATTGCCACAGCTCATGAAGATGTGAAGTTTGGCTTTTCAATTGCAAGTGGCGCGGCATGGAGTGCAATCCAAGAAACACGCAAGCATGCATCCCTAGAGCTACGTGGCTTTCATGCCCACATCGGTTCACAGATTCTTGAAACAGATTCATTTGAAATTAGCGCGGAGCGTTTAATTGCATTGCTTGCAAAGTATCGTGACGAGTTCTCAGTCGAACTACCTGAACTTGATTTAGGTGGTGGTTATGGAATCGCTTATTTACCTACAGATATTGAGTTGGATCCAGCATCAACGATGAAGGCATTAGCCGAAGTTGTTACTGCGCAGTGTGCCGTTCACACGTTATCCATCCCAAAGATTTCTATTGAACCTGGCCGATCAATTGTTGGTCCAACAATGTTTACTGTTTACGAAGTCGGAACTATTAAAGATGTAACTTTAGAAAATGGTGCGAACCGTCGCTACATATCTGTCGATGGTGGCATGAGCGATAATTTACGTCCTGCACTGTATGAGGCCGAATACACGGCAGTTCTTGCCAATCGGGTCAGTACTGCAAGCAAGATTTCATCTCGAGTGGTCGGAAAGCATTGCGAGACCGGCGATATCGTTATTCGCGAAATTGATTTGGAGAGTGATATTGCCCCTGGGGATTTATTAGCTACTCCAGCAACAGGTGCATATGGACGCAGCATGGCAACAAATTACAATCACGTGCCCCGCCCACCAGTTATTGCAGTAAAAGATGGAAAAGCCCGTGTAATTTTGCGCCGCGAGACTGAAGCCGATCTATTAGGGCTAGATATTTAACGCCGTAACAGGCATCTGTGAAAGAATAGCCCGCATGAGCGCAGAGCTAAAGACAATATCTATTGGCATGCTCGGCTGCGGTGTAGTCGGTAGCCAAGTTGCCCGCCTACTGCAATCGGATGAACAGGAGCTCTCAGAGCGCTCTGGTGCACTTTTAGTTCTTAAGAAGATTGGCGTTCGTAGCACTGCTGCACGCGACGGCATTGATCCTTCGATGATTACAACTGATTTACAGTCAGTTGTTAGCGATCCCGAAATCAATATCGTTATTGAAGTCATGGGTGGTATCGAGCCAGCACGTACATTGATTTTAGAAGCTATCAAAAACAAGAAATCTGTCATCACTGCTAATAAAGCTTTGCTTGCAACACATGGGCACGAATTATTTAATGCAGCCGATGCGGCAAAAGTTGATCTGTATTACGAAGCTGCAGTAGCCGGTGCGATTCCGATTATTCGTTCAATGCGTGAATCTCTTGCCGGTGATCAAATCACACGCGTCATGGGAATTGTCAACGGAACAACTAACTACATCTTGACGAAGATGGCTGAAGAAGGCCGTGATTTCAACGATGTATTAAAAGAGGCTCAAGCACTTGGTTATGCCGAAGCAGATCCAACTGCAGATATTGAAGGCCACGATGCTGCAGCTAAGGCAGCTCTTCTTGCCAGTCTTGCATTTCATAGCACAGTAACAATCGATGAGGTTTACTGCGAAGGAATTACTGGAATTTCAATCGATGATGTGAATGCCGCAAAAGCCATGGGCTCTGTCATCAAACTTCTTGCAATTGCCGAACTAACAGTTAAAGATGAAATCTCAGTTCGTGTTCATCCTGTAATGCTTCCTAACTCACACCCACTCGCATCCGTACGTAATGCTTTCAATGCTGTTTATGTCGAATCCGAATCTGCAGGACAGTTGATGTTTTATGGCCGCGGAGCAGGTGGCGCACCGACAGCATCTGCAATCTTGGGTGACTTAGTTGCCGTTACTCGTCACCGTGCATATTCAACAGTTGGATATGGCGAATCAGATTATGCCGATCTTGATATTGCACCAGTAAGTGAGGTGAAATCACAGTTCTTTGTTCGCTTACACGTTGCCGATAAGTCAGGAGTTTTGGCCTCAATTGCCCAGGTTTTTGCTAGCGAACACATCTCAATTCAAACTGTTCGCCAAGCAGGATTAGGTTTAGATGCTGAACTCATCGTTGTTACTCACAGCGCAACAGAGGCCGATCTAACAGCATGCATCAAAAAATTAACTGACATGGATATTGTCAGCAAAGTTGAATCAGTAATCCGTGTTGAAGGGGCAGTATCGTAAATGGGGATTTTCGGAAACAAAAAGAGCGGCGCACATCAATGGCGCGGAGTCATTGAGGAATACCGTCACCGTTTACCCGTAAATGCCAACACACCAATTATTTCATTGCGCGAAGGCGGAACTCCGCTTATTCATGCTGCTTATCTTTCAGAACTTCTGGGTAACAATGTGTGGATCAAATACGAAGGTCTAAATCCAACAGGTTCATTTAAAGATCGCGGAATGACAATGGCGATTTCTAAAGCTGCAGAAGATGGCGCGAAGGCTGTTATCTGTGCATCAACTGGAAACACTTCAGCTTCTGCTGCCGCCTATGCCGTTAAAGCCGGTATGACACCAGCAGTTTTAATTCCAAAGGGCAAAATTGCGATGGGCAAGTTGGCTCAAGCTGTTATTCATGACTCAACTATTTTGCAGGTTAATGGAAACTTTGATGATTGCTTAACTTTGGCACGTGAACTTTCAGAGAATTATCCAGTTGCACTTGTTAATTCAGTCAACCCTTATCGAATCGAAGGACAGAAGACAGCAGCCTTTGAAGTTGTAGATATGTTGGGCAATGCTCCAGATATCCATGCACTTCCAGTTGGTAATGCAGGAAACATCACTGCTTATTGGAAAGGCTATAAGGAGTATTACAAAGATGGCATGTCAGCTCGCTTGCCTCAAATGTATGGTTTTCAAGCAGCTGGCGCAGCACCGATTGTTAAGGGCAAAATCGTAAAGAACCCGGACACAATTGCAACTGCGATTCGTATTGGAAATCCTGCTTCATGGCAGCAGGCCGTTGAAGCCCGCGACACATCTGGTGGCGTTATCGATTCAGTTACTGATCGAGAAATCCTTTCTGCATATCGATTGATCGCAGCTAAAGAGGGAATCTTTGTTGAGCCTTCATCTGCTGCAGGTTTAGCTGGTCTTATTAAATATAAAAAGGCGGGCAAGCTTGCAAAGAATCAAACAATCGTAATTACTGTGACAGGCCACGGCTTGAAGGACATTCCTTATGCACTTGAATCTGCGAAGAAACCAGTAGTTGTTCCAGTAAATGTTAAAGCTGCCGCAAAAGCACTTGGTCTTTCTTAAGAGTTAACTATGAAGCCAACATTTAAAGCTCAACCTATGCAGGTACAAGTTCCTGCCACAAGTGCCAACTTGGGTCCAGGTTTTGACTGCCTTGGTTTAGCTCTAACAATGTATGACCGTTACATCGCCCAAGTTCAAGATGAGCCAGGTGTTGATATCGATGTCACAGGCGAAGGCGCAGATGATGTTCCACGTACTGACAAGAATCTAGTTATTAAAGCGATGTATAAAGGCTTTGAATTCCTTGGTGGAAAACCACGTGGTATTGCATTGCGTCAGTTAAATGTAATTCCACATGGCCGCGGACTTGGATCTTCTGCAAGTGCAATTGTCGGAGGATTATCACTTGCCCGCGCTTTAGTTCTTGGTGGCAACGAACGCATGTCTCACGAAGATATGTTGGTGATTGCCAATGAGATGGAAGGTCATCCAGATAATGTTGCGGCGGCGATTTTTGGTAATGCAAATATTGCTTGGCAGGATTCACAACACGGACACATGGTTGCGCAATCTGTAAACATCGCCGTTGATCCTCGGATTGGTGCACTTGCATTTATTCCAGCAACTGCTGTTGCAACTTCAAAGGCGCGCAAGATGCTGCCAGAAACTTTGCCACATGCCGATGCAGTTCGAAATAGCTCTAACGCAGCGCTTTTGGTGCATGCATTACAACATCGTCCAGATCTACTTCACACAGCAACTGCAGATTTTCTCCACCAGTCATATCGCCAAGATGCGATGCCACAGTCCTTTGCCCTATTAACTAAGCTTCGTAACGCAGGTGTTGCAGCATTTATCTCAGGTGCAGGGCCAACTGTTTTAGTTCTTCACACTGGTGGGCCAACTGAAGCGCAAGAGTTACGCAGAGCGGCAGGGCAGAAATTCATAACAACCGAACTTGGTATTGCCCGCACTGGTGCCAGCGTTATCTCCGCATAAATCTGGCGATTTTGCCTATGGGCGCCCTTGGGTGCTAACCTTTGAGCATCTGTACGGCCCTTATTTAGTGGCTAGCAACACATCAGGTAATTCTAAAAAACATCCACGGTTCAACGTCGATATCTAATAACGAAGTTGACCTATATAGAAAAGAAACACATGACAACAGAAATTGAACCTGTACGTTCGAACAGTCCTGAGCTTTCTGCAATGACCCTTCCAAAGTTAAAGACAGTAGCAACACAACTTGGTGTCGAAGGCGCAGCAAAGATGAAGAAGGACGCACTTGTAGAAGCGATCGCTGATTTACAGGCGAAGAACCGCGAAGCTGCTAAGGCTGAACGCGAAGCTCGTCGCGAAGCACGCAACAAGAGTAAGAAAGAAAGCAAGAGCACAAACAACTCTGCAAACAATGAAGATTCAGATGAAGATGGCGATGATTCACCATCTGCTCCACAAAGCAATACCGATCGCGGCAATCGCAACGAGCGATTTGATCGCAACGACCGAAATAGCCGTGGGCGCGATCGCAACCGTGACCGTAACCGTGACCGAGCACCACGCGAAGAGCGTGAGCCAGTAATTGGCGAAGACGATGTTCTAGTACCAGTGGGCGGTTTGCTCGATATTCTCGAGAGCTATGCATTTATCCGTACCGCTGGATATCTTCCAGGACCAAACGATGTCTACGTTTCATTGCAGCAAGTCCGTAAAAACGGTCTTCGCAAGGGCGATGTTGTAACTGGTCAAGTTCGCCAACCACGTGAAGGTGAAACAAAGCAGAAGTTCAACGCTTTAATCACTCTTGAAACAGTTAATGGAATGACTCCTGAAGAGGCACGTAACCGTGTTGAATTCGGAAAACTAACTCCGCTTTATCCACAAGAGCGTTTGCGCCTTGAGACAGAGCCAAATGTTTTGACTACTCGTGTTATCGATTTGATTGCACCAATTGGTAAGGGCCAACGTGGTCTTATCGTTTCGCCTCCAAAGGCTGGTAAGACAATGGTTCTGCAATCAATTGCTAATGCGATCACAACAAACAATCCAGAGTGTCACTTGATGGTTGTTCTAGTTGATGAGCGTCCAGAAGAAGTTACAGATATGCAGCGATCAGTTAAGGGTGAAGTTATTGCTTCAACCTTCGATCGCCCAGCTGATGACCACACAACAATCGCAGAGCTTGCTATCGAGCGCGCAAAGCGTTTAGTTGAACTCGGTCACGATGTAGTTGTTCTTCTTGACTCAATCACACGTCTTGGTCGCGCATATAACATCGCAGCCCCAGCATCTGGCCGAATCCTTTCTGGTGGTGTTGATTCAGCTGCTCTTTATCCACCAAAGAAGTTCTTCGGAGCTGCTCGTAACATTGAAGATGGCGGATCACTAACGATTCTTGCAACAGCACTTGTTGATACAGGTTCTCGTATGGATGAAGTTATCTTCGAAGAGTTCAAGGGAACTGGAAACATGGAGCTCATCCTTGATCGCAAGATGGCCGATAAGCGCATCTTCCCAGCGGTTAACGTTGTTGCTTCAGGTACTCGTAAGGAAGAAATCCTTATGGGTTCAGAGGAGCTCAACATTGTCTGGAAGCTACGTCGTGTATTGCACGCACTAGAACCACAGGCAGCACTCGAACTGCTTCTTGAGAAGATGAAGGGCACTAAGTCCAACGTTGAGTTCTTGATGCAGATCCAGAAGACAACCTCGGGACCGGATGACTCAAAGTAAGCCCAAATTTCGTAAATTGAAGGCAATCGCCTACGATTTAACCCTGTTAACCGCCCCGTTTGGTTCACCCGATAAGGGACCCAAACATTAAAGAAGGAATAACCATGAAGCCAGAGATCCACCCAGAGTACAAAGAGACCCAAGTAACGTGTGGTTGCGGTGAAAAGTTTGTAACCCGCTCAACAGTTGCAAGCGGTTCAATCTATGTTGAAGTTTGTTCTGTATGCCACCCGTTCTACACAGGTAAGCAGCGCATTCTTGATACTGGTGGTCGTGTGGCCAAGTTCGAAGAACG
>Ga0265593_1000300_pt1 | contig 30111 bp, 13 predicted proteins | sample saktaG_8_FD_190136 | JGI IMG/M metagenome (GOLD analysis project Ga0265593, IMG submission 190136) | Saline water microbial communities from Sakinaw Lake, British Columbia, Canada - sak_2011_5_24_36m | ecosystem: Environmental > Aquatic > Non-marine Saline and Alkaline > Saline ...
CAGTCCCATGCCCAGTAAGCACCCCGCCGCGCAACCCTTGGCACTGTCACCGAAATTATTGCATTCACCCGTCATGGCGTTTATCGCAACATCGGTCAGCATGCACGAGGCGACGCAGACGGCGTAGGCAACGCACCAGGGGCATTCGCCGGTCGGGTCGCTGACGTTGGCCGGGTCGGCTTCGCCGTAGCGGTATTGGTTGCCGCCCCCCGCCAAGCCAATCGGGTCTTGGGTGATGTAGCGCCCGGTCTGTAGGTCGTAGTAGCGGCGGATCACATCCCTGTATCCGCCCGATGTAGGCTTATTTTTATACGCCTAACTTCAAATAATTCCCTCCAGCAAATGGTAATATTCTTATACCATTTTGTTGTAACTCATAAGCACCTTTGGTATAACGAAATGATTTAATTATTGCACTTTCATCCGTTGATGAATTAAAAGCGGTAACCCCCGATTTAGTTATTTTCTTAAGTAGTAAAGATATTTTCTTTGCTAAAGAAAATGCTTGATTATCGTCAGTTTTAATTGACATTATTGATTGTTCTAAACCATATTCTGTCAATCTTCCAATGTCAAAAATTATTCCGCCATCATTAAGATCAAGAAATTCCATTTGCCTCTCTGCTTTACAATTTGGAGAAGAAATAAAAAAAACTATACTTTTTTGATGTAATTCCTCACATGAATTCAATACTGAATCTCGAATTTGGTCAATGTCAAGTGACTTTACAGAAAAAGGTGAAAGACTAAGAAGAACGGTATATAAAGGGAACTGATGGCCAATATTAGACAAGAAATCTGCTAGTTCAGCGCATGTAGCATGAAATTGAATACTCATAGAACTCATATATCACCTATCGTATGATTCAAATTGTGTAGACAAATTCCCTTTATTGTTCAGATCATCTAAAGCTTTAGTCTCCCTAGTAACAGGGGTACCATCCGCTTTTGTTCGCCCGACATTTACAGCTTTTACAGTTCCGCTTTTATCGCGATAAAGGATGTCTGGACGGCGAAAATCTTTGTTACCACCAGACGTAGGAATTCTAATTTCGTTCCTTCGACCACCTCCCGCTAAAATACTACCACCATCTTTTTCAATTTTATCAGCTATTTCTCGTATTCTTTTGTTATGTGGGGCATTAGGATCGGTTTTTGGACCCCTTTTCAATTTTAAGGCGGGGGAACCTTTACCACCCCAATTCAATGGATTGAGGCAACTCAATGCGCAATTCTTGGCACTGTTGCCAACATCGACGCAAGCACCCGATAGCGCATCCAATACTACCTCTTGCGCCGTGCAACGGGCAAGGCAAGCCCCATAGGCACGGGCCGCAGTGCCGATCAGTATGATCGCCGGGGCGATTTCACCCGTTGGATCATACAAATTATTCGGGTCTGCATCAACATAGGCATATTGGTTTAGCCCCCCCGCCAAGCCAATCGGGTCTTGGGTGATGTAGCGCCCGGTGGATGGGTCGTAATAGCGGCGGAAGTTGTAATGTAGTCCGGTTTCGGGGTCTTCGATTTGCCCCGGCAGGCGCAGGTTGGTGGTAATCGCAGGGCTGTCCGCCGTGGCGGCGGGCGTGGTGATGGTGGCCTGGCCGAACACGTTGTAATTCGCCGCCCAGACAATGTTGCCGTTTTTGTCGGTGGCCTGGATCGGCGTGTCGAGGTGGTCGTGGTGGAAATAGGCGAAGCTGTCCTGGCCGTTGCTGTTTTGGGTCTTGGCGAATAGGATGCCGGTGGTGAACTCGGCATCGGGGCGCGGGCCGTATTGGGCGGTGATTTTCTGGGTTGATCCATTGACACCCTCACCCCAACCCTTTTCCGAGGGGGAGGGGGTAAAACATCAAGACTGGACTCGGCAATCAGCCCGCGCTACAGGCGTAAACCATATTGCGCCGCATGGCGAGGTTAAACATTCGGCACAATACGCGGCAAGCCGCTATTGCGCCTTACCGAGGTAGGGTGATATTCTTAATTTTTAGCCACCAAGCAATTCCTCTAATTTTAAGCATAACCATGATTGGATACCATCCGCTACGAATTCTGCTTGCCGCGTTTCATGTGAAACGACAAATATTTTGGATTTGTCCTTAGTTGATAGCTCTAAATCTATGCAATCCAAGTCTCCCCCTCCATTATTCCAAATAGGAAGAAACCTTTTATCCAATCCATATGATTCCCATTCGTCATGTGCAACTAAATTAATATTTAGAAAATCTGGAATGCCTTTTCCTAAGCCAAAGAATTCATAATGTTCAACTGAGAGCCAGCCAAAATTCAGTAGATATTCAGAATAATCAGCAGGAAAACTCACAGCTAGTTGCAATTCAGATTTTTTAATATCACTGTCAGTACATCCGCCTTCCGACTCAAGAGTGAGCGATGGGAATTTATTCTCTAGTATTTTTTTTAAGTTCATGCCTATAGTCCTAATAGTAGCGTTCAGTCAAGGGTGGTTTTTAGAGTAATTCTCACCAAGCCTATGCTCTGTTCTTGTTAATTTTTCCAAGTTAGAAACATCGTTTGTTCCTCCCGCTGCAAGTGGATTTTTATGATGAAGTTCAATAGGGTAACCATCTGCACCTATTGGAGCCCGCCCCTTGTTCATCCTAGCCAAGTCCTCAGGTGAATACTTGTCAGGGTTGATTTTAGCTTCGTTTTTCCAAAAAGGTGGCTTAATTTTTGTGTTGAACTCTTTGCGGAGTGGGTTACAGGTTCCGTTATGTACGAGTTCCCCACCAACCCCAACGAAGTAGGTATGCCCATTCGCCACTTCCAAGTTGTACACCGGCAGCGTCCTCTGCTCGGTGCGGACTTCGGCGACGGTCGCGGTGCGCCCGGCATCCGCGTCGCCGTCCCCGCCCTTGAGCAGCAGCTTGCCGCCTTTCTTGAGCATGATCGCATCGCGCCAGCCGTCGGCGGTCTTGAACGGGTGGCCTTCCGTGGCGGTGAGGGTCTGTCCGTCGTCCAGGGTCAGGTGGACAATGGTTTGAGCTTTGTAGCTGGTAAATATGTCCGTGACTTTTTCGTAGGACAGCCTTTGATCCATTTCGCCGGATTTCCCCTTGTCTTTCCATTCGGCGAAGGCCAGCACCTCGTCGCCAAGCTTGATGTCGCCGATTGGCCAAAGCGTCGATTTCCCTAGGTTTGCATCCTTTGCTTTCGCTTCGTCGGGTTTGACATGAACCAATGTGTCGCCGGGGAAGCTGTTGACTGCGCAGGGCAGTGCGTCCCACCCCCGCTTTAGCCATTTGAAACCTTGGCCGGCCAACCAACCCAATCCCATTCCAGCGGCGCAACCGATGGCGCAGTCCTTGGCGGTGTTGCCCCAGTCGTTGCATTCGCCGGTGGCCGCGTTGATGACCGCCGTGGTGATGCCGCATTCAGCCATGCACAGGGCAAACGCGACGCACCACGGGCATTCGCCGGTCGGGTCGCTGACGTTGGCCGGGTCGGCTTCGCCGTAGCGGTACTGGTTGCCGCCCCCCGCCAAGCCAATCGGGTCTTGGGTGATGTAGCGCCCGGTGGATGGGTCGTAGTAGCGGCGGAAATTATAGTGCAGACCGGTTTCCGCGTCTTCGATTTGCCCCGGCAGGCGCAGGTGGCTGGTGATCGTGGGATGGTCGGGCGTGGCGGCGGGCGTGGTGGTCGTGGCCTGGCCGAACACGTTGTAATTCGCCGCCCAGACGACGCTGCCGGCCTTGTCGGTGGCTTGGATCGGCGTGTCGAGGTGGTCGTGGTGGAAGTAGGCGAAGCTGTCCTGGCCGTTGCTGTTTTGGGTCTTGGCGAATAGGATGCCGGTGGTGAACTCGGCATTGGGGCGCGGGCCGTATTGTGTGGATATTTGCGGGGTTGTGGCGGCGGTGGCGCTGCCGTCGGCGTTGAGGGTGATGGCTTGGACGGCCTCGGCAATCAGCCCCTCGTCGGCATACAGGTAATAGGTGCGCCGGCCTTCCCCCGCCGAATAGGCTTCCTTCCAAATACGCCGATCCAGCGGGTCGTAGCCATACCGGGCAATCAAATTCTCACCGCCGTCCCTGACTTCAATCAGCCGGTTTTGGGTGTCGTAGGTGTATCGCGTAACCTTGCCGGGTTCGGATTTTTGGGTGAGGTTGCCCGCGTCGTCGTAGTGGTAGAAGGTGGCGTTGATGCCAACACCGCGTTGGACGAGCCGGTTGTTGGCATCATAGTCCCAAGCCCCTTGAACCCGGCTGTGGGCGACGCGGTTGCCCACCGCGTCGAGGGTGAAGTCTTCGGTTTCGCTGGCGGTTCCCGCGCCCGTGCCGGTGACGGCTTGGGTCAGCCGGGTTTCGCCGTCGTAGCCGTAAGTGCCAGTGGCCGTGCCGCCGCTGCCATCCACGGTGTCGGTGCGGCTGCGGTTTTTAAGTTCTTGCACCTTGCCGTAGGTGTTGGCAAGGTCTAGCACGGTCTGCTGGTCCGGCGACTTGACCTTCAGGCTTTCAAGGTTCAGCAAACCGTCGTAGCCCTTTTCCTGCACCGTGCCGCCGGGCAAGGTGATTTTGGCTGGCATCAGCCATTTGAACTGGTTGACGCTGACCGTGCCTTCGCCGGGGATGGTGACAGAAGACAATTCGCCGTGACCGCTATAGCCGTAGTCTATGACTGTGCCGTCGGGCCAAGTCAATCGGGTTTTTTTTCCCGCCGCGCTGTAGCCGTAGCCGTAAGAAAGCGTGTAACCGTCGGGGTAGGTGACGGTCTCGCCAGTCTTGCGGTTGGCGGCATCGTAGGTTAAGGATGCGCTGGCGGTCTGGTTGCGGGTGTGGTCGGCATCGCTCCAAGCGATAAGATTGTCGGCATCATCCCACGTAAAGCTTGTCGTGCGAACCTGTTGACTGCCGCTCTGGTATTGCTTGGCTTCGACCAACCGGTTGGCGGCATCGTAGGCGAAAGTGATTTTGTAACCGTTGGGATCGATCTGCTGGCTTAGGTTGCCGACCGCGTCGTACTGATAGGCGGTGGTCTGGCCCAATGGCAAGATTTCTTTGACGACACGGTTGTTGCGGTCATATTCGAAACGGTTGACGTGACCGTTGGCATCGGTGATTTGCAGCAGATTGCCGCGAGCATCGTAAAGCGCCTGCGTCTTGTGGCCCAAGCTATCAGTGGTTTCCACCCATTGGCCCAAGGCATCGTAACGGCTGAAACGAGTCTTGCCGTTGGCGTCAGTTTCGCCCTTGACCTGCCCGCGCACATCGTACTCGGTGCTGCTGACCAAGCCTTCCGTGCCTCGGGCATTCGGGTTGAGCAAGGTTTGGGCGGTGGGGCGGTTGCGCTGGTCGTAGCGGGTGCGTTGGGTAAAAGTGGGGAATTTGACTTCGGTGGGTTCGTAAAGCGCCCCCAATGTTCCGGCTGATGTGCCATCAGGGATGCTATAGCCGTATTCGGTTTTGTTGCCTAACATGTCCGATTGTTGGGTCAGGCGCAAAAAGTTGTCGAAACTGGCTTGACTGGTGCGGCCGTCTTCATCGGTTTCCGCTATCGGCAAGCCCTGACCATTGAATTGCAATTTCGATATGCCACCCACCGGGCTGGTGGTCTGGGTGGGCCGGTTCATCGCGTCATACGCGGCTTGGGTGGCCTTGCCGCGAGCATCGGTGTATCGGGTCAGATTGCCCGCCTTGTCGTAAGTGAAGGACTTCACCCTGCCAATCGCGTCAATGAGTTTGACAAGGTTGCCATCATTATCAGCTACATAGCGTGTGACCTGTGCAAGCGGGTCGGTGTAGCTGGCTAGATTGCCAGCCCGGTCATAGACATAAGACCGGACATTCCCTTCCGGGTCGGTGGTTTTGCTGATTTGGCCTTGCGCGTCGTATTCGATTTGCCAGACGGCATCGGGCGTTACCGTGCCATTGGCCTCCGTCCGGCCTTTGCGGGTGAGCTTGACGGTCTGGCCCAAGCCGTTGACTTGGTATTCGGTGACACGCTGGTCAGCCGTGCCGGCGGCTTCGATTTTCTTGACGAGGTTGCCCTTGGCATCATATTGGTATTGGGTTTTGAACCCGGCCTCGTCGGTTTCCTCGGTCATTTGCAGATTCAACGCCGAGTAGGCGCGTTTGATTGTCGTGCCGTCTGGCCGGTCGATCTGCACGACTTGCTCGAATTCGTTCTTGGTGATGCGGGTGGCGAAGCCCCGGGCGTTGGTGTGGGTTTCGGCCCGCGCCCCGGTGTCGTAGCGCACTTCTTCCCATGTCACGCCGTTGACGGTTTGGCGCACCCGCTTGGAGGAGCGGTTGTGGGTGTAGTCTTCCACCCGCCGCCCTGCGGCGGTCTCCGGGCCTGTGATCTTGCTGGCAAATTGCTTGTTGGCGTCGTCGTAGTCAAATGCATAGTCGGTCACGCCGCCGTCGGGGGCGGTGCGCTTGACCACCGTATCGCCGCTGTAGGCGATTTGTTCCACCCGGCCTTCCGGGTCGGTGATTTTGACGATGCGGTTGGAGACGTTGTACTCGTAACGGGTGGCGTTGCCGCGCACACCGGTGACTTGGGTCAGCCGGTTCTTGTCGTCGTACTGATATTTGACGCTGCGCTGAGGCAGATCCAAGGCATTGCCGGGGATCGGGTAATCGCGGACTTCGGTGACGAGTTGGCCGGTGTAGTGCAGGGTCAGCAACACCCGCCCATTCGCATCGACCACGCCCCGCACCGTGCCGCCGGTGTCGCGGGCCAGCCAGACGGTGTTGTCGTTCTTGTCGCCGTAGGCCACGACTTGGCCTTGGGTGCTGTAGTCGATCCAGTCGCCTTCCCGATCCAGCCAGCGGAAGCCCTTGGGGTTGGTGACCGGGTTCAGGCTGATGCCGCCGCTGGCCAGTTGGGCGGCGAGGGTGGCCGAAGCCGTTTCGGGCAACATCCGCACGGCCCGCTTTTTTAGCGTGGCGCGGTTGTTGAACGCATAGTGGCCATTGCCGCCCAAGTAGAGTTCGTTTTGGCGGCGGAGTCCTTCGACATCGCGGGCGACACTGCCGGTGGACATGCCCACGCTGACCCCGCTGCACAGACTGGCGTAATCGACGGACACCAGCACCGGCGGCGGATAGTCGCCCTCGGATTCGCCCATCACCCGGTTGAACGGGGTTGTGCGCTCGGGCAGCATCGGGCCGTACTCGGGGATGCCGCCCACCGAGGCGGTGCCTGCCAGTACGGTGCCCACCGAAGGCTGCCAATCTTCGTCCACCCACACCCAGCAACCCCCGCCGCCCCCGCCTGAGCTTGTGGAAGAGGCTACGCCAACTAAACCGGACGCACTGCCTATGGTCGAACCCGCGGCCAAGGTGCTTCCGGTCGAGTCCGCCGTCTGGCTGCCGGTCAGGTTTTTCCACGATTGCGAAAGGCTTTCCCAATGCGGGTTGAATTTCCATTCCTGACCGTCCCAAACCCGCAGCCAAGGCATGGACCCTGCTGTGCTTTGGACATGCAAATCATCGGCTTGGACATTGGCGTAGCCGTTGGGGATGCTCACCGTCAAGCCATTGCCATTGACCTGTGCCGGTATCGACATGGCAAGCAACATCAAACTTAGCAAGGCCAACACTTGGCGCAATGACGGGATGGGGCAATGCGAGGCAAAAACAGCCATGTTGAGTCCCATAATTCGTTTGTCGTTGTTCATTGGCATTGTTGATTTCCATCCCCTTTTGGCACAAAAACACATTTTTTGCCTTTGGTTTTCATCGGCGTGCTGGTGCCGCTGCCGCCGAAGCCGCCGGCGCCCCAACCGCCGCCGCCTCCACCTCCCGGCCCGCCGCCTCCGCTACCGGGGCATGAGCTATTGCTGCCACTCGAATAAGTGGTGCATGTGATTCCACTGCTAATGACCTCATTGGCGCATTTGTATTCATAAGGGACGCAAGTTTGATTGCTGTTGCTGTAACACCCGCCCCCCGAAGCGGTGGCGGCGCCGGCCGCGCCGTCCAGCGATTGCAGGGCGACGACGCGGTAGGGGAGGGTGATACGTTGCTTGGCTTCCAGGCTGGACGGCACTTCGCTTAAGAATTCATAGCGGAAGAAGGCATCGGTCTGCGGCAGTTGCTGGCGGACGTGGTCGGCGCGGATCAGCCCGAAGTTGGTCAGGCTCAGCTCGCCGTAAAACACCTCGCCCGCATTCATCTTGGGCAGGTTGACGCTGGACGGCTGGAGGACGACCACTGCCGCAGGCACGTCGGTCTCGAAGGTGGCGTTGAGGATGATTTCGTAACGGTCTTGGATAGTGATTTCACGCACGCTCCATTCGACGGTGATCAGGTTGTAATCCAAGAACACCGGTTGGTTGTAGGTGATGCCGGGCTTGATCTGGAAGCGTCCGCCAATTTCCTGATGATTGGTGGCTTTGGCGCGGAACTTATACTGGCCCGCGGGCAAGTTCTGGAACAGGGCTTCACCCAAACTATCGGTCTTCAAGTCGCGCAGGATGCTGGCGACTTCCTCGTTCTGCACAGTGACAGTCGCGCCCGTAAGTCCGGCAATCAGCTTGCCGTCTTTGCCCACTGTGGCCGTGTAAATGTCCGATGCCTTGAACAGCACACTGCCCTGACCGCTTTGGGTGAGGCTGACATAGACGTTGAGCGACTGCGCCGGCACGTTGTCGCCTTGGACATTGAGCTTTAATTCGTAAACGCCTTCGGATGCACCGGCGGGCGGGGTGAAGGCAAGGTCGATGGAACGCTCCGCGCCGATGGCAAGCGTGCCGTTGGCTTGGCTGGCGAGGCTGGCCCATGCCGGGGCCGGGCTGCCGTCGGCCTTCTTTAGGGTGAATTGCAAATTCAGCGCATCCTGCAAGCCTTGGTTTTTCACTTTTACCGATTCGATCTGGCTGCCGCCTTGCGCCAGCCCGGTTTCGACAAAGCCGGGGGTGCTGGACAGATACGGCTTGGCCTCGGACAAGGTGTAATTGACTTGTGCCTGGGTCAACGGCGCGGGGTGTTCGTCGCTGACCACATCAAACAGCAAGGTTCCATTATTTTGGGCGCTGTTGTCGGCTTTGAACGCCACGGGCAGGTTGGCGGTTTGCCTTTCGGTCAATGTGACCGGGGTAGGCAATTGCGCAGTGACACCCGTTGGCAGTTGCCCGGTAGTCTGACTGGCAGCATTGAGGGCAAGCCGTAGGTTGGTCGCCGTGGTGGTCGGCCCGGTTTTGGCTGCGAAGGGTATGCTGAACGGGTAGTTTTTTGGCACGTCCAGCGAGTATGGGGTGGGGCTGACCGTCACCCGGCCGAGGGTGAAGGATTTCTGCTCGGGCCGGTCGTTGATGTCGGGATGTACCGCACTGACTTTGTACAGCCCGACATCGGTGACGGTGGGCGTGAAGGTATGGGTGAATGTGCCGTCATTACCGGTTAACACGCTGAACACCCGCTCGAAGCCTTGCTGGTTGAGGACGAGCTTCAATAATGTATTGGGCAGCGGCGTTTGGCTGGCCCGGTCCAGCGCCCGCCCGGTGATGACGACGGGTTGGTCGCCAAACGAACTGGCGGGGCTGACGGCAGTGACTTCGCCCAGATAGGCGGTATCCAGCAGCGAGACGGTTTTCTCGGCTCCGCGCCCGGTGATGGCGACTTCATCCGGTTGCCCGGTGTGGTAGCGGAGCTTGTCCACTTCCAACACAACGCGCAGGCTGGCCGGACTGGACGCGGGGACGTTTAGCGTGAACGCATCGGATACATAGCTGGAATGCGCGGGGATGCGGGCCACGGTCAGGCCATTGGTCAGGGTGACCACATTTGCCCCCAACGCTTGCTTGTAGGGTTGGGTGGCAAGGACGTTGCCATCGGCATCCAGCAGCTTGAAGCGCAATTCGGTGGACACGCCCTGACCGTTGCCGGTGGCGGTCAGCAGTTCGATTTCCGTCCCGCTGGTGTTTTCGATGCTTAGCTTGACTTTGCCGGTGGCACCACGGGTGAAATCGGCGGTGGACATGCCGACGACCAAGCTACCGTCAATCACCTCCACCGACTGGTCGCGGGCGATCCTGACCAGTTCCCCCTCGTGAGGCACAATGTCCACCCGGACTTGGGTCGCTGCCAAACTGGGCAGGTCGGCGTAACCGCCAACGACTACCGCCATTTGCCGAGTCTGGTTGGCATCCAGGCTAAAGCTTTGCGAGACGTGATCCTTGAATTGCGTCGATGCTTTATCAATCGGCAAACGAACGACCACACGCACATTGTCGAGGCGGCTGGCGGAACGGTTGGCAACTTCGACTTGCAACTGGTTCATCACCCCGCGCTGGATCGGCAAGCCGTCCACGATGCGGGCCTGCACACTGGGCAACAGCAGGCTTCTGGGCATTTCCACGCCGTTGGCATCCACCGAGGCGACGGTGTAGTTGCGTTCGCCGTCGATGTAGCCGGTGTCGGTGAGGGTGGTCGCGGTGATGGGCGAGGCGGTCAGCGGGGTTTTGTCCGCGCCGGGGACATCGGCATACACCCGATAACCCGCGACATTGCCATTCGGCGCTTTCCAACTGAGGGCGGGCAAGGCATTGCCGATTTGTTCGATCTTGAGGTTGGCGACCGGCAGCAGGCTGGCATTCAAATAAGTCGAGTTGGATACGGGCGATTCGTTGCCCGCCGCGTCCAAGGCGGTCACGGCATAAGCCCCTTGCGTAGGCGAGGGGCTGGCATCCAGTGCCAGCAGTTGTTTGATGCCGGTTTTAATTGGAGTCAGTCCCGTTGTGCCGGTGATGCTGGTTCCGGTGGCGCGGTACAGGTTGTAACTGGCTACCTTGCCATTCAAGGGTGCTTGCCAAGTGGCAACAATGCCTTGACCAGTCAGTTGTAGCGCGAAGCTTTGCGGCGCACCCGGCGCGGTGGCGCTGGCTATCACAGTCACGGGCGGACTTTGCCCGGAAATTCCCTCTTGCCCGTTGGCCTGCCGCACCGATGCCACGGCGTAGGTGTAGCTGCCGTCTTGCGGGGTTTGGTCGGTGTAATCCGTGACTAGCGGTCGGGTCAGCGGCTGCAAATTAGTTTGGCCCGGGGCTTGCCGGTACAGTTGATACCCTGCCGCGCCGTCCACCGCCGCCCAGGCCAGCTTGACCTTGCCGCCGGGTTGCGCCTTGGCGGTGAATGATAAAGGCACGTCCAACGGCGGCAACTCGCCCTGGTAGACTTGGAAGCGATTCGTCCCAAGCACTTTGGTTGAAACATTGTCCAGCGCATCCTTGGCTTGGAAGCTAAACGTCAGGGTTTCCGGTGCGGTCTTGCCAGCGTCTGAGGGCAAGGTGAAACTGCCGCGCCAAGTGGTCGGGTCTATCGACACCAGGTTATCCAGTGTTTGCGGACTGCGGCCAATGCCCGACAACCGGGTTTGCACGGTTGGCGCAATCGCGGGCGGTTCAGTGAATCTTAGGGTTGCCTCAACCGTTTGTGCGGGGTCGTTGTTGATGGGCGAGGCCGGGTCTAGCGTGATGCCGGACAGCGCGGGGCCTGCTGTGTCGAGTTTGAGTGTCGCGCCTTGGTCGATCTCGGTACCCCGGTTGCCCACCGCGTCACGCGCCGAGAACAGCGCGTTGGCAACGCCAGACGGCGTGTTGGCATCCACCAAGAAGCTTCCGGTGTAGGTGGTGTCAGCGGTCTTGGTGAGGTTGACCGTGATCGGCGCGCCGCCTTGCGGGACGATGGACAAGTACGGCGGGGCGGATAAGGCTTCGCTAGTGGTCAACACCAATTCGACCAGCCCTTGCCCAATGTTGCCGGTGGCAGGATCGACCTTGCCCTTGGGCGTATAGGCGATGGACAACACTCGCGGCGCGGTGCTGTCGGACACCGCTTGGACGGCATTGGAGGGGATGGAGTCGGTGCCGACGGCATTGACCGCCACGACCCGGTAGTTCCACACGCCATCATGCAAGGGGAGGTCTTCATAGACGGTGGCGGTGAGCGGGCTACTGTTGATTTTGCCCGCTTGCCCAATCGCGGAAAACGCCGCCCCCGAACGGTACAGGTCGTAACCGATGGCGTTCGGGTCGTTGGCAGGGCTCCACGCCAGCCGTATCTTGCCTGCCGCTTGCGCGGTGGCAGTCAGGTTGCCGGGGCTGGCGGGAACGGTCAGGTCCAGGGTCACGGTGATCGCAGTGGATGCCGGACCGGTGCCGTAGGAATCGGTGGCGGTGGCTTGGATTTTATTGCTGCCGGAAGTCATTGTGACCGTGCCGGAGAACCGGCCATCGCCACCCGCCGTGAGGGTTGAACCGACCGGCTGGCTGTTGATGAACAATTGCACCGTGCTATTCGCTAGTGCCGTTCCTACCACCGAAACCGTGGCGTTGCGGGTGACCAAGCCGTTGGCGGGCTGGCTCAGCACCGGGGCGGGCGGCGGCACATGGGCCACGGTGATGCTGAAACTCATGGTGGAAATATTCCCCAGCGAATCGGCGGCATTCAAAACCAGGCTGTGGCTACCGTTGGCAATGTTGTCAAGGTTGAGGGTTGCGGTGAACGTCCCGCTGCCACTGGCGTTGGCGACTAGGCCGCCGTCCAGTAGCCATTCGATGCGGGCGACGCCGCTGCGGTCGGCGGCGGTGAAGCCAATCACGGGGTTGCGGGCGAAGCTCGCGCCGTTGACCAGCGCCGCGCCGTTGGCGGTGATGTTCGACAATAGCGGGCCGTCGGTGTCGGGCGGCACACCTGCTTCGGGATAGGATTTGCCGAACACCTGCATGTTGTCGAAAGCGACCCAACTTGTTGAGCTTGGAACGGAGAATTGTAGGTATCGGCCGACCACAGGTGAAAAGCTGATTTGCCTCTTGACACCCGCTTGCGCATAGACCGATTGGGAAAATGCCGTCGTCCATAGCCCACCAAGCTGGCTTGCCACGTTGAGGACTTCGCGCCGGGTCTCAAAATGATTGCCGGAACCTGTTTGTATTCCTGGCGTATATTTGAGTTGGGAAATCGTATAGAGTGCCCCAAGGTCGACCGATACCGTACCCGTATAGCTGCCAGCATTCCACGATCCTTGGTTGAACAAATTGTATGCACTGCCTGAATAGCCCGGCATCGGGTTACTTGAATAGTTGGCGGTAGGCAGCCCAGATGAAATAAGTCGTGGATTGTTAAGGAACAACGTAACCGTCGCGCTTTGCTGGCGGGAACGCCCGGCAATGTCGGTCGCCACAGCTTTGATGTTGTAATCGCCATCGGCGAGGGTGTCGGTGTTCCAAAAATAGGTGTAAGGCGCAGCCGTGCGGGTGGCAAGCAGTTGACCGTCTAAAAAGAGTTGCACTTGGGCGAGCCCGGCATCATCCGAGGCTTGGGCCTCGATGGTGATGGATTGGCGGATCAGGCTGCCATCCGCCGGGTTGGACAGGGTCAGCGCCGGGTCTTGGCTGTCGATCAACACCCCGCCGCTCAAGGTGGCACTGGTCTGAAGACCGTTGCCGTCGCGGAATTGGGCATTGATGGATTTGCGCCCGTCGCCGTTGGACGTCGCAAACAATAGCTGTGTCCGTCCATTGAGCAGCGGTTGGAATGGCTGCTGACTGCCGAAGTCATTGCCTTCGGCGATGCGATATTCCGTTGCATTGACGCAGCCGAGTTCTAGCAAGATCGCATGTTGGTCGAAATAGGGTGCGGGCGCGGCGAGTCTAACCGTCGGGTTGAGTAAGGGGGCCAAACCCAAGAAACCGGCAAAGTTGACACCGAGCGGACTGACCTCGTCGCCTAAACCCGCCGGGTTGGCGATAGTATCTTTTGGGCCAGTGGCATGTCCCCACCAATTGCCGGGGGCTTGGATCACCGCACCAGTCTGGTTGCTGACCGCCAGTATCGAATTGCCGACCAACTGCGAACCGCTGATTGTCGGTGCGCTGGCGTCCTTGGCTTCCAAGCCGGTCAGGTTGCGCAGGAAACTTGCGCCGGTGAGGACGGGCGCAGCCCCGCCCAAGGTACGCAGTCCCAACAAACTATCGGTGATTTGCAGGAATTTTAACGTTGGGCTGAAGCCTCGCACGGTCAGTGCGGCATCATTCTGCCCGCCACCATAGCGGATCGCCACGTCTTCCAAAGTCAATGCGCCAAAGGCGGCGGCGGATTTTTCCAGCCGCAAGCCCATCCAGTCGCCTTGCATGGGGGATTGCGGCAACAAACCCGTTTGACCGCCGGAACTGGCGTCTTTCAAACTGGTGAGATTGACACCCTTGCCGGAAACCAGCTTGTCACGCACCACCAGTTGCGCGTCCTGGCCGAATTTGACCACCACACCGTCGGCAATGGACAGTTGGGCAGCATTGGCCTGAACAAACAAAACGGGCAGCATCAACCATAGGCTTACCACGCAAGCCAAGGCCCACAAGGTGCAATGATTGGCTATTGGTTTGTCGTGCTTCATTCGGTTTGTTCCTGACCAGTTTGCATGAATGGTATCAGCCCCGGTTAACCCGCCGCCGCCCTTGCCAATACGGAAGCGGGAACGGTGAACTCCTTGCCGCTGACGGTGCGCAAAATCGCCTTGGACTCGCCGCCGCCCAAACCGGCCTGCAAAGTCACGCTTTCCACCCGTTCGTTGGCGGCATAGACCGACAGCGCGTCGCCCACGGATGCCACGACCGTATAAGTGACCGTGGCAAGGAGTGTGCTAGGCCCGTTCGGCAAGCTGATCGCCACGCTGGCGGTTGCGGCTGAAGTATCGCCGGACAAGGCCGGACTGGTGGCGGTGGTGGTGGTGCCATTGGCAGGGGTGACGGTAAGCTTGATGGTATTGCCCACTGGCACGCCGGTAGTGGCAAACGTCACGTTTACCGGGTTGGCCGTGGTGGATGGCAGGCTCACATCGCCCACTCCCGTGGGTGCGTCAGGCACGGTTTGGCCCGCCACCGAGGTGATTTTAAGCGTCGGCATGCCGCTGATGAAAACCGGTCCCGGCGCGGCGAAGCTATGGGCGGGGTTGCTGGTGGCCGTGCGGGTGATGCTTTCCGCTTCCAGGCGGATCCGGCCGACGCTGCCGTTGCCGCCTCTGTAAGCGTTGTCGCAACTACTGACACTGCCATAGCTGCCATAATTGGCACTCAAAGTGCCGTTCCCGGCCAACGTGGTCGCAATCAGCCGGATCGCTCCGCCGCTGCCGCCGCCGCCTGGCGATCCGCAATTTTGACCAGCCGAGGCACCGCTAGCCCCACCATCAGCGTAGATGCTGCCGGCGATGTTCAGCGTGGCAGAGGAGGCAATCAACAAGGCCCCGCCACCACCGCCACCGCCGCTGGCTGCAAAGGAACTGCCGCCCATGCCGCCACCGCCGCCAGAACCGCCGATCAGCGGCAGCAGACTAGCCGCCCCGTAAGCCACGCCACCGTTGTTTGGCGCGGTCCAATTGTAACCGCTTTGGTTTCCTGCATTCGCGAACCCGGCGCCGCCACCCCCAAATAGGTATCCATAGCTGTAGGAAGGGTCAACCCTCCCATAACCGCCAGCACCCGGACCCAATCCAGTGGCACCTTGCTGTCCCGGCTGACCGCCTCGCCCCCCGGCATAGCCCCCCGGCCCGCCAACCCCCGGAATGCCGTCATCGCCGATGGCACCGTCACCCGCCGCACCGACATGAGTGGAACCGCCGCCACTCACGTTAATGGAACCGGCGATGGTGACATTGCCGCTGGCCAGCAGCACGACCGGCGTGTTGGTGGTGTTTTTCTTGAAATACACCGTCACCCCGGCCGGAATATTGACCGTGGTGTAATTCAAAATACCCGACTCTGGCAGGGTCACCGTAGTCGTGACGGTGGGATTGAAAACCCCGTCAGCGCCTGTGCTGCCGCTGTTGAAGGCGGCGGCGACTGGGCCGCTGACCACCGCCAAGGCCAGCGCAGCCGCCGGGGTGGAAAGGCGAAATGAAAAGTGAAATGGGCGGTTCATGGCAACCTCATGGTGAGCGTTAAGGGACATAAAGGGTGAACGTATTGGCGGCACTGACCGAGGCCGGACTGCCGCCGCTTAAAGTAAATACACGAATGACCCGCGCCCCGGTCGGGGCATCGGCGGCCACTTGCACGGAAACCGTGACTTGGCTGCCGTCGGCATTGGTCGTGGGACTGCCAAATAGGATACCGCTGGATGGTTCCGCAGCCACAGCAACTAAATTACCAAAATTTGCCCCCCGGACGGTCAACGACAAAGTGTCGCCTTGGTGGGCCAGGATCGGGGAGATCGAGTCTATGTTAGGCAGGTTGGCGGTCACCACTTGCACGACGGCATTGCCGGGATCGGCAAACGGGATACGCACCGCACCGTTCATCAGCGCAATCTGCCGGGGACCGGTGGCGGCGTTGCCCGCCACGGCGACGGCTTGGCTGATGGAAGTCTTGTCGGCACTGAGCACCGGGCTGCCTTGCAGGACCAAGCCGGAAGCAGGGGACAGGGCCAGACTTGCCGTTTCAGGCAGATTGACACCGCTGACCACCAAGTTAGGCGTTTCGCCTAGACGCAGCACGGACGGTGAAACCGCCAAGGCCCAAGCCCCCAGCCCAACGCCCACGCGGGGCGATAACAGGCCGTAAGTCGTGGTCACGGGTGTCGGGATAGTTGCCAGATCAACGCCTACCAAGGCGGAAACCGTTGAAGCCGAATAAGGCGGGTTGGGCGGCGTGGTCGTCGAGCCATACTGGACACCGACCAAACTTGAACTTAGAACCGGATACAGGGTGCCGGCATTGGTAGTAAGCGTGAGGGTGTTGTTCGGGCCGGCAACGAGGCTGGTTTCACCCACAGCCGTAACTAGGCTGACCACCCTAGGCCCGACTGCGGCATTGGCGGCAACCGACACCGTGGCGGTGGCGCTCGTGCCATCGGCGGCGACCGAACCCAAGGTCAGGGTCATGCCATCGGAAGGTGTCAGGTGTACTTGGCTGGCATTTTGGAAGTTGCGGCCATACAGGTTCAAGGTCGTAGCCGTGCTGCCCAAGGGCAGGACGATGGGGCTGAGTCCATCCAGGATCGGAGCGGGCGGCGTGACTAGGAAACTGTTATTAACCGGATCGGCGAAGGGGATGGCGGCACTGCCCGCCTTGACGGCGATGCGGCGCAGACTCAACGGCGCGTCGGCGGCGATGGCGACCGGCACCGAGACGGCATTGGCCGTCGCGGAAATCGAACCCAGGCTAAGCCCTTCGGGCGGGTCGAAGCTTATCGCGGTGACCCCCTGCAAGCCTTGTCCGGTCAGGCTCAGATTGACCGTGTTACCGATGACACCCGAGGCCGGTGTGCGGGAGGCAATGCCGGTGCCATAAACGACCCCAGTCAATAGAGACTGTAGCCCGTAGGTGTTGGAACTTGGCGGCTGCGGCGGGATGGGGATGCTGACACCCACCAAGGCGGACAGAATCGGGGTGTAGGTCGTCCCGATCTGACTCGGATTCACAATATAGAAAGTATTGGCACTGCTGGCAGCGGAGGACGAATCCCCGGCGGCGGTATGCACGACTACGGTGCGCGTACCCAGCGTCGCATTGGCATCGACTTGCAAGGCAAATGTCATGCTACTGCCATCGGCGCTGATGGTTGGCAACCCTGCGGTGACCCCACCGCCGACGAACAACACCGAACCGCCGCCCAAGTTACGCCCGCCAACCGTGAAATTGGCGATCAAACTACCGGGGACCCCGGCTATCGGGCTGACCGACTGGACTTCCGGCGGTGGCGGCACGACCGTGACGCGATCCGCGCCAAGATTGGCGGGGATGAGTGCCTTGCTGCCCGTGGTAGCAACGATGCGCCGCATCGTGGTGGGCGCGTCGGCGGCAATGCTGTAGGCAACGCTGGCACTCGACCCGTCATTAGCAACACTAACGGCTCCCAATCCGATTCCGTCAGGCGGGTTCAGGCTTAGGCTCAAATTGGCGGGCAATTCTCGACCGCTTAGGGTCAAGATGCCACTCGTGCCTATGCCCAACACGCGGGGCGAAGTGTCCAACCAACTCATGCCTTGCGTTATGCCAACCACGGTACTGGGAGAGAAGCCGCTGATGGATGATGGCGGCGTGACCGGGGTATCGCCAAACTGGATGCCGACCACGGATGAATAAGCCGTGTTGATGCCTTGGTAATCGTTGGTCACATAGACCGGTGTCGAATAATTAATCAAACCGGGTGCGCTAACTGTCAAAGACGCTTGGCCCAATACCTTGCCGGTGATTTGGAAGGTCAGTTTCCGTTGGCCTGCGGCGAGTGTGGCGCTGGCGGGTGAGACCACGGCTACGGCAGTGTTGTTACTGCTGACCGATACCAGATAATCCACCGTGTCAGCCCGATCCAAGGTGACGGAGAAGGCATGGGGCAGGTTGTCCGGCGGAATGGCCAAGAAAGCAGGCGAGGTGCCTAGACCCGGCGGGGCAATAACATTAGCCGTGGACGTGGCGGAAACGTAGCCAGTTTGGCTGGCGGTAATACTGGCCGTGCCGTTGCCCACGCCGGTGACGGTGAACACTTGGTTGGAGGTTCCCGCCGGAATCGTAACGTAACTCGGCACGGAAGCGATTGCGGGGGCGCTGCTCGCCAAATTGATGGTCGTGCCGCCTGTCGGGGCCGGGTAGGCGAGTTGCACGGACAGGGTTTGTCCTGTGCCACGGGTAATGCTCAAGGTTTGCGGCGACAGGGCGAGGGTCTGGGCGGTGATTGCCAGCAATACATCGTTGGACTGGAAATAATTGCCCACATTGCGGGGGTCTGGGGTGCGTACCCGCACGGACAGGTTGCCGACATTCGTTTGATTGGGCAGCGTCGCCGTGACTTTTCCGGCGTTTACCAAGTTGGTTGCAACGGGGCTGCCCGCCAGCATCGCGGTCGTTTGGGCAGTCAGCCGCTCGCCGAGTATCTCCAAGGCCATTGACCCTTGACCCACAACGACGGAAACCGGATTGATCCCGGTCAGATTGGGTAGGCGTGGAATCACCGACAACGCATCGGATAAAGCCACCGCACCGGCATCGGTCATCGCGCTAAACCGGGCGGAACCCGCAGGGGTTTCATTGGAGGCGGTGATGCGCACCGTTTGGGTGCTGTTGTTGCCGCCCGGTAAAACCTCCCCACTCAAGCCACCCAAGTCGAAAACCAGATCACTCAAACCCGAAAGACGGCTGCCATACACATTGAAGGTATCGCTTAAACCTTGTTGTAAGGTGTCGGGAGATAAGCGGTCGATGCGCGGGGCCGACCCTACGCCGACCTTGCCTGTCATGACTAGGTAAGGAATGCCCCTAAGACCCCATGTCACGGAACCGGTGATGTCGCCCGCTGGGACACTGATGCCGTTAAGCGTGTTGCCGGTGGCTTGGTTGCCAACCCCCGAGGGTGAAGCCGCCAAATCTATCGTGATCGCCGCGCCGTGGTGATGGTGCAAGTTGAGATAGCTGAATACCGGAGCCGAACCCAAAACCATCAGTCCGCCACCGTGGGCGAACTCGACATGCTCCAGCCGCGTGTTGACGGTTCCGGGTCCGAACACCCATTGCTTCCATTCGCCGGAGGCGGGGTTCTGGCCTAGTCGGGCCTTGTCGGATAGCACTAGAATCGGGTTGGCCGCCGTGCCTAGGGCTTGGATGCTGCCGGCTTGGACCGTGAGGCTGGCGTTCGCGCCCATGTAGACGGTCGTGCCCGCATCTATGGTCAATGCCGCGCCGTTTTGGAGGGTCACGTCGCCGTTGATCAGGTAAGGCCCGTCCGCCACCGTCCAGTGCGCATTGGACGCAATCGCGCCCGACACGGCGGTTTGCGCCAGCGCGGGCGGGGCCAGCAGCAACAAACCTAATAATATTAGGCATGTTTGGATGAATCGGCCAATGCACCAGACCGGCCCTGTTGTTAAAACCGAGCCGATCTCACCGCCACGCTCCACCGTCAATGCCATTAGGCTAAGAAAAAACCCGTCGTTCCGGCATGGATCGCCGGAACCCAGATTCCAGGGATGGCGCAGACCGCGGACATCCCTGTAGCCTGGATACCGGCGATCACTGACGGTATGACGGTTTGACTTGATGGTAGTGGCTGAAGGCATGTTGGCGTTATCCCTTTACATTAATCTGACTTCGAGTTCGCCTTGCACCCGGAAGCGCTGTGCCGACCCTATCGGGTTGGGCGCTTGATCCCTCCCATAGCGAAAAGCCACATACTGTTCCGCCGGTTCTAGCCATCTCCCCTTCTGCGCGTCCAACAACCGCCATGCGCCGCCGAAGTAAACCTCCGCCCAGTCGTGGTAGTCGGCGGGGCGCAGGACGCTGTCGCGGGCTATGACATAGCCGCCCACCCGGCGCGCGGGGATGCCGTTGGCGCGGGCCAGTGCGACGGACAGGCAGGCGTATTCCGTGCAGTCGCCGCCGCCGCGCAGCAGGGCATCCAATGCACCTAAAACGTCGGCGGCATAAGCGGTGTAACGCAAGTTCTGCCGTATCCAGGCATAGATTGCTTGGGCGGTGTCGCGCCCGGTCGGCTGCTTGAGTTCCGCAGCCAGCGCTTGAATGCGCGGATCGCCAGTTTCAATAAAGCGTTCTGCGCCCAGCCAGTCTTGCGGGTTCGGCAACAGTGTGGCTTCGGGTTCGTTCTTCAACAGGACATCGGCGGCAAGGGTTACGATTTTTGTCCCCAGCGGCGGAAACTTTAGGAAATCCAGTTTTACGATTGCTTGGCCAAGGGCATCGGACAGCCGTTGATGGGGCATGGACACATTAAGCGCGGCGAGCCTTTGCGTCGGGCCTTCGGCGGCGGGCACATAGAGCCATAGGGTTTGATCTTGCAATTCACGGGGCTTGGGATTGACCAGGGCGATGGTGAAACGCAATTGGCGATGGGTCGTTTCCTGCCCCGCCGCCAGCGCCAATGGCCCTTGGGCGAACGCCGCGCCCATTAGCAACGTGACACCGGTTTTCAGGCAATCCCTGCGGCTTATCCCATTTTTTATGTTCGATGGCGGCGAATGCATTCGCCCGTCGGCGGTTCGCCCACAGGCGGCCAAGCCCACCCCTACGTTTGATCTTTGCAATGGGATTGGAATCATGAGCCACACCTTGGCTTTTTCGGGCCATGCGCTTGCGCGGTCCAAACGGCGTTTTGCTGCGCAAGCTGGCGGGTGTAAGCCTCCGCCGTGCCGGTGTAGGCCAATAGCGGTATTGGTTGGATGGCCTGACGTAAATTGGCCAGGCTTGCCGTGCCGTCCGCGGCTGAAGTCACTAGCACCACGGCGGCCAGCGGTTTTTTGCCGCGCTGCTTGATCGCCGTTTGCAGCGTCGCAAGGCTCGCATCGGGGATGGCCGTTGCGGAGGGCAATTCGGGCAACAGGCCTTGGCGTTCCGCAGACACTAAGACGAGATTGGCATCGAAACGGGCTTCGGCCCACAATTCGCCCGGCCCCAATAGTGCCGTTTTGGTGGCGTCGGGCGTCCGCCCAAGCACCGCCTGGCCGGAAGACAGCCAGACCGGCAATCCGCCGCGCAATACCTTAGGTTTTTTGAACCCGCTGGCCTTGAGCCTGGCACAGTCGGCGTACAGTTCGCGCTCGGCCTGGCCGTTGCCGATCAACACCACTGTTTTGTTGCGCAGGTAAGGTTTGCTGCGCAATTCGGCGGCGGTCAGGTTCATCGCGCCATTGATATGGAAAGCCGCATAATCCGCCGCCGGGCGGACATCGGCCATTAACGTGTCGGGGCGCTTGAGCGGCCCGGACAACTCGGTGGGCGCGATGGCACAGGCCAGGTCGGGCCGCACCGCATCTTCCTTTGCAGGTTTCGGCATTGCCGTGGGGGCCGCGTCCTTGCGCAGACATTCGCTGGAAGCCGGTTGGATATTGCTTAACGCGGAAGGCAAAGAAACGTTGGGCGGATTTTGCCCTAGTGCATTGCCGATAGTAAAAAGACAAAAATACAATAGGTTGATGACCCGATAACGGCAATCCTTGTTGATATGTCGGCTAGTCTCTATGCACGGCTTCACTGCCCCACCTTCACACTTATGTTGGCTGTGTTATTGGTGTAGCTGATCTCTTTCGGCAGTTTGGTGATTGTTGCCGTATTAGTCAGCACTCCGGGGATATTCGGCGCGACTACGGGAATTTGAATAATCCCACCGAGGCTAGATCCGCCCGCCAATGGCAATTGACCAGTGTAGCTGCAAGCCACCATGCTCCGGGCTGCGTTGACCATGCATTGCCAGCCAGTCGGTTGGACGGCAGGCCAGCCCGCCTTGACCGCCATGCCTTGCGGCAGGATATTTTGCAGGATGGGTTTACCCGTCATATTTCCCGCGCCAACTGCATTGTCCACTTGCAAGGTAATGGTGAATGTCTCGCCTAGGCCAACCGAGGGCGGATTCGCGGACAGGGTGATTCCGATATCAGGAATGGCTGGGACAACGTTGGTGACGAAGCCAAAATTGACATTGCCAAAGGCTGTAGAACCAAGCGGATGCAGATCAAATGCACGGCTTAGTATCCCATTGGTGGAGCTCGGGGTGATGCCGATACCCTGATCGCGATTCATGGCCCAAGGGAATGCTGTCGCATCGTCTGTTATGCTGCTCACCTTACCAAACAATGGACGGGTTCCGAAGCTTTGGGACAAGAAGTTCACTGGCAGTACTTGCAGTTGGTACAGCTTGCCAGTGGCATTGTCCGGTACATCGGTGAATTGATAAACGCCACCACCCGCCGTGAACCGATCCTCTATGGTAGCGCCATTCGAATCCACTGCTTGGACACAGTTCGCACCATTGCCATCACACAGGAGCAAATGCAGCAAGACACCATTGATGCCGGTTTCCCCCAATGCCGGCTCATAGAGTCCATTGTTATTGGCATCCAGCCAAGTCAACCCGCCAATTGTGTAAAGCGAGACTACCGGGGGTTGCAGATAAGGCACTACATAGTTGCTTACCGCTTTCACTGTTGCGGCACGGCCAATTGGCTTGCCGGTTGCTTGGGCGGTGTTGTCTATTGGGTTGGCTTCACCCTCAAGCACCACATGGGTTGCGGTGCATACCATTTGCGCACCCGCATTGAGTGTGGAACCCTGGGCCGGCAGACAGGCACCCGTCGCGCTCAGTGCCGATCCAAGCTTGTCGTCAGTGAGCGTGACGTTGGTCAGCGCAACGGCACCGGTGTTGGTCGCCACCAGGGTGTAGGCCAGCGTGTCGCCGACCGACAGGCCAACCTGCCCCTGGTCAATGGTCAGCTTCGCCGTCTTTAACAGTTCGAGCGAGGCCGGTTCGCCGCCGTCCAGTTCCCGCGTGTCGTTATCCGACACCGCCTTGCCGGCCGGGTCGGTGGCTGTCGCCACGGCATGGTTGACCAGCTTGCCTGCCGTCAAGTCGGCCGCTGTCAGGCTATAATCGGGACTGACCGTGCAGGTCGTTTGCTCCCCGACGGGCAGGGCCGTTAACGGGCAGTCGATGCTGTAGTCCGGGTTGGGCAGCAGCGGGTCGGTGACTTTTATGCTGCCAAGCGTCACGATGCCGGTGTTGCGGACGATGAAGGTGAAGCCCACCGTTTCGCCCACATCAAACAAGCCATTGGCGCTGGCATCTTTATGTATTGCCGTTTTGACCAGATTGATCTGACCTCGGGGAGGGGCGTTGTCCCAGATGCCAGTCGAGACCGATTGCACGGGTGTGCCGTCCGCTGCCCTGCCGAGGGCCGTGGCGGTGTTGTCGATCCGGCCTATGCTGGCTTCCGACGCCGTGACAGTGTGCTTGCCGGTGCAGTTGGCCGATTCGTTTGGCCGCAACAGGCTGTTGAGTCCGACTAGGCTGAACGGATTGTTCTGGCTGGTCAGCGCGTTGCAAGCCAGCGAGTTGGCATCCAATTGCATATCGGACAATGCCACGGGTGTCAGGTCGGTGTCGCCACGGTTGGTCAGGGTGAAGGTGTAGGCGAGTTGCTCGCCCGCTTGGGCCTGCCCGTCCACGCGCACGGTTTCGTTCGCCGATGGCAGCGACACTTTCTTCACCAATTCAATCGCCGGATTGGTCGGCGTGACTTGGACTTTGCCGCAGTTCGCCAGTGCCGTTCCAGGACAGTTGACAGCGTCAGGGGTTTGTCCGTCGCCGGTGATGGTCGCTTGGTTGGCCTGGACCCCGGAGGCGGTTGGAACCGCCGTCAGCGTGACCGTCTGGCTACCCACCGGCAGCGGGTCGGCATGGTTGCAGACCAGTGTCGCGCCGTTGCCGCCCTGGAGCGGTTGCGTCGTCGAAACAGTCGGTGCGCAAACCCATCCAGCCCCTGCCTTCACATTGACGAGCTTGATTCCAGGCGGCAACACATCGGACACCTGAACTTGCCCGGTTGTCGGGTTGCCGCTGTTGGTAATTGTAAGCGTGTAAGTGAACGGCTGGCCCACTGCCGGTTGGCTAGTGCTTGCCGCCTTTTCAATCCTAAGATCGGGAGGGATGACTTGAGCCGCGACGGCAATGGCGACCGTGGCGGTGTCGCATAGGATGCCATTTGGACTGGGCAGACACACTTGATAGGTGAAGCTGTCGGGGCCGCTGAAGCCGGATGCCGGGCCGTAGGTGAAGCTGCCATCCGGGTTGACCGTGGCGGTGCCATGGTTAGGTCCTGCCGTCTTGCCAAAGGCCGAGCCGTTCGGATAGAGGTCATTGCCCGCCACCGTGCCGTTCAACGAAATGCCGTAGGCGGTGTTGAAGCTGTCACTGACCGCATGCGGGCCCTGCGTGATGCCGAAGTTCTGACCGGCGAGGGTGGCGACACCTAGCTGGATGTGCAAGGTGCCGTCTATCGTGCCATCCGGTGTGGCGTTGCTGTTCTCGCCGGTGTTGCCCCAGCCGGCCGGCAGGCTTGCCGTGGTGCTGCCTTGCGGGTTGGCCGACAACACTAGGGTGTAGCCGGCAGCGGGGGTCAGGGCCAGGGTGTAGCCACCATCCGCACCGACTGCGGAGGTGGCGACTGGGAAGCCTGCGTTCACGGCAGTGACGTAGAGCATGCCACCCGCATTGACGCCCGGTTCGCCGCCGTCTTGCATGCGGTCGAGATTCGTATCTTGGAACACCATGCCGCTGACGGTCACTGAAACAGGCTGGGCGACCGTGACGTTAAGGTAGGCGTTGGCCGAATGGCCGAGGCTGTCGCGAATCAGGTAGGGCTGCGCCGCCGTCATGCCGGTGAAATTGAAGGATGGAGTGAATGTGACCGTGCCGTCGGCATTGACCGTCCAGGCGCCTTCCGCCGTGCTTAGGCTTTGCTCCACCGCCGCCGTGGTCGGATTCAGGTCGAGGGTGGTCGGGTTGAGTGTCGCGCCGGGGCTGGCCGTGCCTTTGCCGGCTGGGGCTAAATTCACCGCACTGTTGAATGGCGTGTTGGCGCTGTCGCTGAGTGCAGACGGCGGGGTGGTCGGGTTGACGACTATGCCAATAGTGGCTGTCGCCACCAGACCGCTGCTGTCGGCCACCGTGTAGGACAGCGGGGGTGAACTGCCGGTGAACGGCTTGCCGCTGCCCTTGTAATCGCCGGTCGGCACGAAATTAACCGTGCCGTTCGAATTCGCGGTCCAACCGCCTTCCGCCGTGGTGATCGTTCCATCCAATTGGTTTGGCGTTGCCGGGTCCAGATCGACCTTGCCCGGAACCAATACCTGGCCGGTGCCGGGGGTGTCGTTGTCGAGGATGGCTAAGGTAATTGGAGTGGATGGCAGGGTCGAGCCGCTGTCGTTTTGCGCCAAGGGGGTGACACCGCACGTCACTGCAAGCGTGATGGCGGACTGTGCGGTCTTGCTAGAGCTGTCGGCGATGGCATAGTTCAGGGTGGCGATGCCTGTGTAGGCAGCAGCCGGTGTAAATGTCACCGTGCCGTCGCCATTCGACTTCCATGTGCCTGCGGTTGTGGCTAGGGCGGATTGCACGCCGTCAATGCCGGTGTCGAGGTCCACGGAGGACAGGCTCAGGGTCTGGCCCGGACCGGCCACGTCATTAAGCCTGATGTCAAGGGTAATTGGCGTGTCGAGCAGGGTCGAACCCCCATCGGGGTTGGCAACCGGCCCACCGGTGGCTGCATCCCCAGTGGGGTTGCCGGGCCCGGTCACGGTCACGGTGAGGTTGGCCGTGTTGGTCGCTTGCCCCAGATTGTCCTTGACCCGGTACGTGATCGTACACATGCCGGTGAAGCTGGGCAGGGGGGCGAAGGTGACGGTGCCGGACGGGTTCGCCGTGAACGTGCCTTCGCCCGCGACTATGCGGGTTGTATCCATAGCCGTTGTTGAAGTGTCGAGGTCTATCGCGGCCGGGTTGAAGCTGGACGCGCCAGCAGCGAGGCTGTCGTTGGCGAGGACGGCCACGGTGATGTTGACACTCTTGCGGGTGGTCGCGCTGTCGTTGCCTGCGGCCGGGGGCGCTACATCGACGGCACTGGCTTCCACGGTAATGGAGGCCGATTTGGAGGCATTCAGCGCGCCGTCGCTGGCCGAGTAGACAATCAGGTAATCGCCCGCCGTGCTCCGTGCAGGCGTCCAATCGAAGATTGCGCGGGCCACCCCGGGGGCTTGCGGGTCGGCGGCTTGCGGGGTCAGCTTGGCCCCTGTGGGCAAGGGGGTTGCGGAAAGCGTGACCGGCTTGCCGTCCGGGCTGCTGGACTCCACTAGGAACGACACCTGTTTTTGTTCCTGGGTCGTGCGGTTCGGGATGGACTGGATGACGGGCGGGCGGGAGGCCGCGAGCGGGGTCTCGAAGCGGGCATCGTACAGACCCGTGCTGTTCACATCAAAGAAATTGACCCAATAGTCCACCTGCTTGTTTTGTTCGTTGCGGGTCTTGGAAAGCCAGAGGTTCTCCGCCCCCATCACCTTGCCATCCGAACGCACCATCTGCCCCAACACCTTCTGGCCGTTGAACGGGTCGGGCCGCTGCACATAGACAAAGCCCGCCGTGGCTGGGAAACTGAGGCGGTAGCTGACCGTGCCGCCGGCATTCGAGCCCGCCGTCAACACGGCCTGGCTGCTGCGGTCGGTGACTTCGGTGTCGGTGCTGTCAGACTCGTACACCCGTATCACATCGCCGTCATAAGCCAAAAAGTCGCGCACGGCATCGCGCCCCGGCAAATCCACTCGCACGTCGCGAATCAAGAAATGCGGGTTGGTCGCTTGCAGGATCGAGGTGAGGGAACCGCCCAACTCGTCGGAATGGCTGAACTTGGCGGTGAACTCGGTGAACTTCCCGGCCAGCGTGGTTTCCATGTTCCAGCGGCCCATCTTGCTGGCACCGGCGGCGATTTCGCCAAAATTGATCAGCAAGGTGTTTTGCGCCGGTGCATCGTCCACAAAGCTGCCGGTGAGTATGAAGTTAATCAGCAAGCCTTGGTTGTTTTCGACGATCTTGGGCTGGGCCGAGTCGATTTTTAAATTCTTGGCGGCGGCATAGCCCGTGTTTTTGACGCGCACTCCCAAGGTGAAGGGTTCGACCGCCTCGATGGCGGGGGTCAGCGGGTCGTCGGCCCAGACATTCTGGGTGAGGAAGTAGTCCAGCGTCAGCAGCGGCAGCGGCTTGACGGTGATGACATCGGGGGAGACCTCCAGCACGGTGTCCTCGCCGCCAAACCGGTAGGTGAGCGTCGCGCCCACCAGATACTTTTTACCGAGGGGATTGGGGCCTGCGGAACCCGGCGAGGGGATCAGCAGCCAGTCGATGGTTGAAGTGGTCTTCGGGGCGACGGTCCCGGTGCCGTCCACCGCGTCAATGTTCTGCTTGCCGGACAGGCGCAGGAAGAATTTGGCGGACAGGTCGTTGGGGTTGTCGGTGACGGCAACGGGCGTGCCGTTCTCGTCGGTTACCTTCACCAGCACGGAGACGTTTTCGATCACGCCGGTGTCGGTGGTGTTGTTGATCTTCATCGTTGCGTCGAACGCTTGGCGTTCCAGCGTCAGTGATTGCAATATCTGTATCTTCACTTGGGCGCAGACAGTTTCTTGCGCTTGGGCCGACTGCGGGGCGAACCCTGCAAAACACAGCAGCAGCAACCAGAATAGCAGCCAAGCAGAACCCCTCCCCGTTGACAGGGCCAGTTCCGACAGCGGGTGTCGGGCAATTGCGATGTTCATCGTGCGAAGTCTGGCAGTCGCATCATCTTCGGCCTCGATAGATCCTTTCAAATATCGCAGTCACGAATTCAACCATCCCGGAACTGCCCTTCTCAAATCTGGTACAACGCATGAAGCAAAAATAGTGGCAAGCGTTCCAACGATGGCAAAAGAATCATGCCGACCATTTACAGTCGTTAAATCTCCAGCACGCTCACCATATCTTTGGTCAAGTGTGGTTGCCCGATTGCTTGGCTTAGTTTTGTAGGCGGCAGTTTTTGGACAATTTCATAAATATATCTAATGTAAGCGTCTGCTAACGACTACAAAATTTAGTGCATTAAAGTCATACCTGTCCAAATTTGTCAACTGATTATTTTTTTAATTATTTTTTTAGTGTTTCAAGTTAACTATGATAATTGTTCTTGTTTAGATTTATTGTAGGCAGCAGAACAAATACATAGAGTTTGGCAAATCAATCCTCTTGATTTCATATTTCCTTTGTTGGCCTCATTCAACTTTATTTCTGGACATTTCTGTCAATTGTCTATGAAATATTCGCGGCAAAGCCAAAGCCAATCCACTAAATTTTGGCGGTTGACCAGATGTTTAAACTCTCAAAACAATTAGGGAATCCAATGCGTACCAAAAAAGAATTGATCGAAGCCCTCGCGGATCGCACCCAGCAATCTAAAATTGACACCGAGGCATTCATTGACGCGCTGGCCGAGTGTTTGCACGAAACCCTGGCCCAAGGCAAGGAGGCAATTTTGCCCGGAATCGGAAAATTCACTGTGAAAGAAAAGCAAGCCAGAATGGGCAGGAATCCGGCGACGGGCGCGGCGATCCAGATAGCCGCCAAGAAATCCCCCGCATTCAGCGCGGCGAAGGCATTGAAAGACGCGGTTGGCGGGGGTTGAATGTAGTACGCGATGTCACAGCGTTTCTTGAGTGGTTGCTAATCCTTGGTAATTGGCGGGATCGCAACGGGCAAGCTTTGGGTAGGCTTCACTTCGGCCCCGCAGCCCATCCCTCCGACTCGCTTTGCCTGCGGATGCCGTTCACATCCAACGGGGCCAGCCGCTGGACATTCCTGTCCAAGGTGTTCAACCGGCTGCCGTCGATGTTGAAATGACTGCCCTGTCCGGTCAATTTGTCGAGGTTGAGTTTTTCCAAGGCATTGCCCGCCGTGGGCAAGCGGTTGGTGGTTTGCAGGATGGCAATCCACTCGTCGAGGTTGACCTTGTTCCAGTCCACTTCGTCCAGCCGGTTGATCGGGATGCCCTTGCAATCCGGCTGCTTGATGTCGCCGTAGGAATACCTAAGCTGCGGGCGGATTTGCTCTTGGAGGATGCGGGCCAGGGGCGACGAGTAGCAGCAGTAGCTTTCCCGCTCCTCGACACACGCCCCGAACACCTTGGTTTGGCAAAATGACCCCAGGTAGGTGCAGGACTTCAGGCTTTTTTTGGCGGCGAGTTCGTATTCCTTTGATGCTGTCCGCCGCGCTGCCGACGGTGTTGGTCACCGCATCCCAGGCGCTCACGACCGGCGTTCGCAACACTTCCCACGAACCGCGCACGGCACTGGTGGCATCCAGCCGCATCACCGCATTGTCAACCTGGCTGATGCGGGTCAGCAAGTCAATGTACTCCCCGATGCCAATGGACTTGGGCGAGTTGCAGCAGTCCACCGAGGTCACCAGCGCCCCACCGTCTTGCAAGTGCCGCCTTGTCCCTTGAACGAGCGAGCTGGTGGACACGTCGTTGGCGACGGCGCAGTCCTTGTCCATCGCCATCTGCTGGATCGCATTCAACGCCGCCGTCGCCCTGACGAAATCCTGGCTTTGCGTCCGGTCGATGGACAGGCACTCCTCGCCCATGCAGCGCACCGGACCCGCGCATTGCTGGGTTGAGGAGCCTTGCAAAGTTGGAATGGATACGATGGAACCGCAGTCGTAGACATCCTTTCCGACTCGCAGATTTGCTGCACCCCGTTGTAGCTGACGCACTTCTGGTTCCGATTGCTGTCCCAAACGCCGGGATCGACGGCACAGACCCGGTTGACACTGGAACACAGCCCGTCGTCCAAGGCAG
>Ga0265593_1000302_pt1 | contig 29965 bp, 30 predicted proteins | sample saktaG_8_FD_190136 | JGI IMG/M metagenome (GOLD analysis project Ga0265593, IMG submission 190136) | Saline water microbial communities from Sakinaw Lake, British Columbia, Canada - sak_2011_5_24_36m | ecosystem: Environmental > Aquatic > Non-marine Saline and Alkaline > Saline ...
TGAAGTTGGCGAAGCCTGCATTGGAAGCATCCAAATAAAGGACTTCCATCCCTTCATGCATCGCTTCTACTCCTTCAAAATTGTAAAAATAAAGCCATCCTGCATCGGCACCTTCGTTCATGTAGCGCAAATGTTCAAAACCATTGGGGACGAAGGTCACTTGTTCACGTTTTACAGCTACCCCTTTTTGAGCATAAAATCGACGGATGATCTCAAATCCGATGGCATTGGTCGTCTCATTAGAAACGGGAGTCGTGACGGTGATATTCTCACCATTTATGAGTTTGTCATAGGAAGATGCTTTGAGCAATACTCCACCTTGAGTCTCAAAAAACATCCCAAGAGAGAGGAAGTTTTCGTTAAACTGTTCGATGAGATGTAACGGTTCGTTGGTTGCAAATTCGATTGTACCGTTGAGCACTTCATTCAGACCATCATAATGTTCATCGGGCTCGATAAGTTCAAAATCGATGTCGTAGCGTTCAAAAATACCTTCACGAAGTGCAATAATAAATGGAAGATGGTCGGGGTTTAAAAACCATTCGATGGCGAGAGAAAGTTTCATACGTTCATTCCTTGTTTAAGTTGTTTGATATTTTGTTTAATGTTTCCATCCCATACCGCGCTGACCACACTGATCATATCAGGTTTATGCGCTGCGATCTCATGGATATTGGTGATATTGATTCCGCCGATAGCACAGATGGGTATTGTTAATGCCTCTTTTGCTTTTACAAGAACCCCCATGGAAACGATTCCCGAATGGGGTTTAGTCGGTGAGGGAAAAAACGAGCCAAACGCAACGTAATCTGCTCCCTCTTCTTGTGCTTCGAGTGCTTTTCGAACACTTCCGTAACACGATACCCCAATGAAGCCTTTGGTGTAAATAGCCCTCGCATCACACAGCGGCATATCATCTTTACCTATGTGAAGACCGTCTGCTCCTATCTTTTGAGCCAGATGGGGACGATCGTCGATGATGAAGGGGACGTTGTGGAGGCGACAAAGATGAAGAAGATGAATTGTAAGTGTTTCTATCTCATCATCTGTGGCGGTTTTATCGCGAAACTGCAGGAGTGCGATTCCCGATTCCAATGCTTCTTCGACTTGATCTAAAATAGTCTCTTTGGGCGTAAGAATCTCATCGGTGATGGCATAAAGTCCTTTAATCAACATATGCACCTCCTGCTTTATGGTTGATAGGTCCGCTACCTTGACCTAGCGAGGGGGCGTAACGGATGGCTTCGGTGATGAAACGCTTAGAGCGGTCAACGGCTTCTTCGAGTCCCAATCCCAATGCGAGATTGGCAGTGATTGCCGATGAAAAAGAGCACCCAGTACCGTGCTGAGATGTGGAATCGATCAATTCTGATGTAAATACTCTTTTTTGATGTCCGAAATAGAGTAAATCAGCACTGATGGTGTTCATAACATGATTTTTAATCAAAACGGGAGCAGGGTGATTTATGAGTGCTTGGAGCGAATCGGTATCTCCGCTTTTATACCCAAAGAGACGATAGGCTTCGTGAAGATTTGGAGTGCTGAGTGTCACGATGCGTGAGAGCTCACGCAAAGCATCGATGGCATCGGGTTTGAGGAGATCAGAACCTGCCTTTGAGACACAAACAGGATCTAGGACGATGGGTATGTCTAGGGAATCGATAAGCTGTGTCACCATGTGAATGATGTCAGTATCGTAGAGCATTCCAATTTTGATTGCTGCAACATCAAAATCATTCAATACGCTTTGTATTTGTTGGGCAATAAAATCAAGTGAAAGAGGAATAATAGCTTGGACGCCGGTGGTGTTTTGAGCAGTTAAAACGGTTATGGCAGAAGTTCCAAATACTCCAAATGCTTCAAACGTTTTGAGATCGGCTTGGATTCCCGCTCCGCCACTGCTATCAGAACCTGCGATGGTTAAAACGACTTTCATTAGCAACTCCTCGAAATATATTCGTTATATTAAGAAAAAAGAAGAAAATTTCGTAGAGGTTTTGTGTCGTTTTATATGAAAATACAAAGAAAAATTATCAAGTGGAAGAGCTTGTTTCCAATCCAATAAAAATGCACAGAAATATTAGTTATTGTAGAGTAGAATAAAAGAATAAAATTATTTTTACTGACAGGTAATGGAATGAAACGTTTGATTTACAGCAGCACTTCTTCTGAAAATGTTGATTTTAAAGTCGTTGGGGAAATTCTTACTCATGCAGTGAAGAGAAATAAAGAAAAAGGTATCACTGGAATGATGGTATACGATGGGAAGCACTTTCTTCAATGCATCGAAGGAGATGAAATGATGATCGATGAGCTGTGGCAAAAACTAACCGAAGATACACGGCGCCATTCTCTTCATATAAATGGTACTGAGCTTGATGACAAACGGTTATTTCGTGAGTGGAATATGGGCTACATGAACAATCGTCAAGAGATTCGTAAAATGATACACAGTGTGACAGGAAATGACATTTTTTCTCCTAAAACTCTCAATTATTCGCATGTGAAATTAATACTGCTGCAGCTTTCATTTATTCTTTAAGGTTTTTGATATTTGTCCAATAAAGTTTATTAGGGTCGTATCCAAGATTTGGCAAATTATTCAGAATGAATTTTTTATCCTCATCACTAAGAACTTTTGTTCGACTCAGTATCCAAAGATATTTACGGTTAGGATCGCCTACTACGCTGTATTGATAGTTGTCTCCCAGCATCAGAACCCAGTAATCACCGTAAAAAGGACGAAAAAAGCTCACTTCAAGTTTGCTGTTGTTGCTGTCTTGGAGTGCATAGGCTCGACCAGTTACTTCACCGCTTTGAATCCCGCTGGTATCAAAACATCGGTTGGTGACCATGATGTAATCATCTTTACCTGCATATTGGGCAGTTGCTCCTGCGCATCCTGTTTCAAAACGATTTTCATAGCGGGCGATTTCGATCCATGTTCCGCTGTAACGTTCTAAATCGACGTGATCGACGGTTTTAAGTGGAATGGTAGGAATTTTAGCACATCCGCTTAAAAAGATCAACATCGTTAGGGCTAAATATATGTTTTTCATAGGCTGTCCTTTCAGAGTAATTTTTCAATGTCTGAAGCAATCGCTTCAGGTGAAGTAGAGGGAGCGTAACGCTTGATCACATTCCCTTTTTTATTGACGAGAAATTTTGTGAAATTCCACTTAATTGCTTCGCTACCTAAAATTCCCGTAGCGTTTTGTTTGAGATAGGTGTAGAGAGGATGAGCATTTGCACCGTTGACGTCGATTTTGGCAAACATCGGAAAACTGACCCCATAATTGACACGGCAAAAATTCTCAATCCCTTTCTCATCCAGTGGTTCTTGTCCTGCGAATTGATTGCATGGGTATCCCAATACGACCAGTCCTTTTGTCTTGTAAGTTTTGTAGAGTTTTTCCAGCCCTTCAAATTGGGGTGTAAAACCGCATCCGCTTGCGGTGTTGACGATGAGCATTACTTTGCCTTTGTACGGCGCCAAGGTGGTTTTTTCATGATGGATGGTGACGACTTCAAAATCGTAAAGTGACTGGGTGGGTGTTGCCATGAGAGTACTCGATGCGGCTATGAGTATAAGCCAAGATTTCATTTGCTATCTCCTAATATAAAACTGAAGTATAGAACAATTTATCAAGACTTTGTAGGTCTTTATTGTCGGTTGATACGTGTATCTAATGTTCAGTTTCTTATGGGATTGTCGTGGTATACTAATTCAAAAGTAAAAATATTTTTTAATACTGATGAAGAGTATAGGGATGCTGATTAATGAAACTTAGAACCAAGCTTTTTTTAACTCTTTCGATTCTCTTTGTCATTTTTACGATCATTATTTGGTTTTTTACCCGTGTGCAAAGTGAAAATACCAATGAACGCTGGGGGGCAAAGCTTGTTCAAAAGCAAATCGTTTTTGATAAATATCGGACTCTTTTACCTATTATTCATGATATTGCGCTCGTAAAAAAACTAGCGCAGGAACCTGCGATTATTGCCATGGCATTGCACGAAGAAGATCCAAAAATACGTTCTAAGGGACTTAAAACACTTGAACGGTATCGGGTACAGTTTCAAGATCGAAGTTATTTTGTTGCTTTTTCAGAATCTAGAAATTATTATTTTAACGACAGCAACAATACATACGGGCAAAAAAATCCTCTCTATAAAGTTTCTTCTGATGAGCCACACGATAAATGGTTTTTTACCACTGTTTCATTGGGAGAAGATCTTCAAATCAACATTGATAAGGATCGCTTTTTGGGAGTTACCAAAGTATGGATCGATTATGCTGTACGAGATAAAGGAAAAATTATCGGGGTTATTGGTACGGGGTTTGATTTTGATCGGTTTTTGAAAAATGCGATTGCTTTTGAGCAAGCGGGGGGAGAAAACTATTTTATCAAAAAAGATTTATCGATTCAGTTAGCCAAAGATGCACAAATGATCGATTATGACAGTATGACCAAAAAAGACGGTACCCATAAGACCATTGAGTCGATTATTGCTGATCCTACGGATATAGAGCGTATTAAAAAGGCGATGCGTGAATTGGAAGAGTCAAAAGACCCCAATCTTACGAAAACCCTTTGGGTTACGATTAAAGATGAAAAATATTTATTAGGTATTGCCTACGCGCGTGAAATCGGGTGGTTTAATCTCACTTTATTTCATGGTGATGAATTGAGTTTTGTGGACAACCAAACTATTTTTAGTGTTATGAGCTTCCTATTTTTAATTGCTATGGCAGTTTTAGGGTTTAGACAAAAACGAGGTATCGTTTTGCCTATTGAGAAACTTATGGAAAACATAGCTCGTGTCAGAAGATGGGACAGTAATGATGATTTTCCTATCGTAGGCAGCGGTGAAATCGCCGAACTTTCAAAAAGATTTGGAGATTTATTAAAAGAGATTAAAGACCATCGTGCGACATTGGAAGAAAAAATACAAGAGCGTACGGCAGAGCTAATGGCATCTGAAGCCAAACTTCAATCACTCGCTTTTTATGATGCCCTCACCAATCTTCCCAACCGACGTTTATTATCAGATCGTTTGACTCAAGCGCAAAGCAAAAGTACTCGCAGTCGCCTTTATGGAGCCGTATTATTTATGGATTTGGATAACTTCAAACCGCTCAATGATACGTATGGACATACCGTAGGAGATGTGTTGCTTATCGAGGTAGCGCATCGTATCAAAACGTGTGTACGAGAGAGCGATACGGTTTCCCGTTTTGGCGGAGATGAGTTTATTGTTTTACTCAGCGAGTTGGGTGCAGATATAGAAGCTTCAAGAGAACAAGCAGCAGTCATTGCTGAAAAAATTCGCCAATCTCTCTCTTATCCCTATTATCTAAAAATCACTTCCGAAACTATGGAAGAAAGTATCGTAGAATATCAGTGTACGGCAAGTGTTGGATTGACCTTGTTTATGGATCATGAAGCGACTCAGGATGAGATTTTTAACCAAGCAGACAGTGCGATGTATGACGCCAAAGAACAAGGGCGTAATAAAGTGATGGTGCATCTTAGCTGATTTTTGCCTTTTTGATAAGATTGTTTGCCATCCCTTTAAAAACAAAAAAATGAAAGGGGAGCAGTGCGTACCAGTAGAGCCGTCCAACGAGACCTTGGGGATAAAAGTAGGCACTTTGATAGAGTTTCCCGTCTTTGATTAAAAACTCCAGCCACGCTTTTCCGGGTAGTTTCATCTGAGCAAACAGCAAAAGCCGTTGATCGTCTTGAATGTCCACCACTTTCCAAAAATCTATACTGTCTCCTACGCGAACGATGTTGGGATCACGACGTCCTCGTGATATACCATATCCTCCGAAGAGTTTATCAATCAAGCCCCGCGTCTCCCAAAGCCAATCAAATCCAAACCATCCATTTTTCCCTCCTACGGAACAAAAGGTTTCAAACACTTTTTGAGCAGATACGTCATCCAGTGGTATGATTTGACGATCGATAAACACGGCATCGGCTAAATTGGCATGATCGGTTTCCCATGCTTCTCCCGAGGCATCCGACCAGCGACTAAGTACTTGAGCTGTTTTGATCTCTTCCACGGTGGCATTGACCGCTTCACGATACGACAATGGATGGACGGTAGGAAAAATTTTTATGGCATTATCATTGGTCAAGAGCACTTCGCTTTTAAGTCCTTCGATGAGGGCGGATGCTATGGAGTAGGGTACGGGTGTCATGAGGGTGAGCCAGTAGGATGAGAGTTTAGGGGTGAAAAAAGGGACGGGTATGAGAGTTCTCTCCAATCCTACTGCATTGGCATAGCCTAAAAGAAGCTCTTTGTAACTCATGGTTTCACTACCAACATCAACCATGACGTTTTGCGTTGCACTCAAGGAAGCAGCTAACGTCAGATATTCGATAACATCACTCTGAGAGATGGGTTGACAGAGGGTATTGACCCATTTAGGGGTAATCATAAAAGGGAGCTTTTCCACTAAGTGACGAATGATTTCAAAGCTCGCAGAACCGGATCCGATGATAACACCTGCACGAAACCACACCGTTTGAATCGCATCTGGTCGTGAGCTGAGAATCTCTCCCGTTTCGATACGACTGAGTAAATGTTCGCTTGCGCTTTTTTTCTCACCTAATCCGCCCAGATAAATAATTCTCTTTACCCCCGCCTTAATACACGCATCGAGAAAATTCTGAGCACTTTTTCGATCGAGTTCGCGGTAGTTTTTGGATGCCATGGAGTGAATCAGATAATATGCCGTCTCTATCCCTTCCAGTGCACTATCGAGACTTTGGGTATCAAACGTATTTCCCTGAACAATCTCGACTCTTTCTTGGACGTTAAGCGTTTGTTGGTGTGTGACGAAAAGACGAAGATTTACACTCGATTCTTTGAGCAAGCGATGTTTGAGACGCCGTCCGATGTATCCGTTAGCTCCAGTGAGTAAGACGTTCATTTTTTCTCTTTTTTTGATAGGCTTAAGAGCTTATAATACATTTACTGTCCTAAAAAATACGCTTGTGTCGCGCTGTGACGATAGGCAAACATTCTGTCCATATCGCGCTTGATTAATGGAAAAGCCAAGTTCCCAAGCCATCCCATAGGCAAACTCATCGTGATGGTCTCCTCCAATAGCGTAGTGTCGGACGTTATGGGACTAAAGTGTCGTTCATGGTGGAAAAAGGGGAATGGACCTTTGAGCATCAAGTCGGTTATGGTGCTAGGGCAATCCATGGTTTTAATTTGCATCTCCCATCGTGTAGAGATTCCAAATCGACGAATTTTTAATGTAACGATACTTTTTTCGATCATCGGATCTTCCATGGAAACAATCGTGACATTTATCCAAGGAGGAGTGATGAGGGGTAGGTTGTGGGTATCCGTATGAAACTGACAAACCTTTTCTTGTGAAGCATTCAGCAGACAGCTATAAGAGAGAGTGAACTTTTTCATGAGTTAGGGTGCTAAACGTGCAATTGTCCACGCTCCCTCTTTTAAGGTATACAAAAGTCGATCATGCAATCGGTTCTCACGCCCTTGCCAAAATTCTATTTTCTCCGGAACAACACGAAAACCTCCCCAAAAATCAGGGAGAGGCACTTCCCCTTTGGAAAACTTTTCTTTCATTTTTGCGATTTGCATGGCGAGAGCTTGACGCGAGCTGATGACTTGGCTTTGATCGCTCACCCATGCGCCGATACGACTTTCACGTGAACGGCTGAGAAAATACTTGAGAGATTCTGCGGTAGAGATTTTTTCTGCACGCCCGATAATACGAATTTGACGTTCTAAATCCAGCCATAAAAATTCGAGTGCTACATTGGGATTGGTTTCAATGTCTTTTGCTTTATCGCTGTTATAATTGGTAAAAAAGACAAAGCCACGCTCGTCGAAAATTTTCAACAATACTGCACGAATCGAGGGAATTCCATCTCCATCTACAGTGGCTAGTACCATAGCATTGGGTTCATGGATCTGCGCCTCAATGGTTTGTGAAAACCAAGTCTCAAATTGTTTCAGAGGATCAGGTGAAACGCTGTTTTCATCCAAAGTAAACTGTTTGTACTCACGGCGCATGTTTTGTAAATCCAACATGGTTAACCTTCTTAGATATTTATTGATTTCATATTATCGTAAATTTTGTCACGGATTCATAGCCATTTAATGGCAGTTGGTTTTTTATGATGAGCTTTTGATAATGAATTGACAAAAAAGACCTATTGATATTATCTTCTTTAGGATTATAATTCTTTATTAGCAAACCAAAGGGAGATACTATGTTAAAAGAATTGTTTTACACCGGAATGGGTGGTGCGTTGCTCATTAAAGAAAAAGTAGAAGAAGAGCTTAAAAAACTCGAAGAAAAAGGGAAAATCAACACCACAGACAGTAAAAGCTTTTTGGAAAGTTTAAAAACCAAAGGTGAAAAGGAAGAAAACCGTCTCAAAGAAGAGCTGAAAACCGCCATCAAAGAGGTGATCGAAGAACTCGGACTTGCGACCAAAAAGGACATCGAAGCACTCAAAAAATGAATTCTCTTTATTCTCCCTACAGGCTTTGGAGTGTCTTTCGATTGCTCCTCTCTTTTTATCTCCTCATCAAAAAAAAGGACCGATTTTTTGGAGTTTCTCCTCTTTCACCTCAAAAGCTTGCGATTACCATTACTCAGTTGGGTGCAAGTTTTATCAAACTGGCTCAAGTCCTGGCCACTCGTAATGATTTTTTTGACGCTCAGTATTTAGCGGCGTTAAAAACCCTCCACGATGATCTTCCTCCTATGTCCTTAAAAGAGTATGAGAGGGTCATGCACCGTGCTTTTTCTACACTCCCTTTTGTCCGTTTTAATCCTACGCCTATTGCTTCTGCCTCCATTGGTCAAGTGCATGAAGCATGGTTGGAAGATGAGACCAAAGTTGCGGTGAAGTTACGACGTGAAGGGATAGAAAAGCGTGTACGTGCCGACATACGTATTGTTTCGCTTTTTAACCGAATTTTTCGACCTCTCTTTTCCCATACGACTCGCCACTCCATCGAATCGGTGATTGCAGAGTTTTCCGTAATGATCGTCCAAGAGTGCAGTATGAATCAAGAGCGTGCCAATTTGGAAAAATTTTCACGGATGTATGAAGGATCAGGGGTGATTTTCCCTGTTCCCTACGCTCACTTGAGCTGCGATGATGTACTGGTGATGAGTTTTGAGAGCGGTTGGCGTTTTGATGATCGGGAAAACATTATCAAAAGCGGTATTGACATCATTCCCATCATCGATAAACTGGTCCGTTTTTATACCGATCAGATGCTCGTTCAGGGATATTTTCATGCTGATCCTCATCCGGGTAATCTCCTTGTCACCCCTGAAGGGAAGCTGGTTTTGTTGGATTTTGGGATGGTAAAACGGGTCTCCAATCCAACACGTATTGCCATTATCGAGCTTTTACGTGCGGCGAATGAGCAGGATTATGAAGCATACGTGAGCGCATCCAAGCGTTTAGGAACCGTAGCGTATGATGCACCAGTTGCCGAACTTGCTGAATTTACCGAGCGAATGTTTGAGATTTTTGCCAACGATTCGCTCGACAGCAGCAGTATGCAAGAACTCGCATTTCAAGTTTTAGAGCAAACGCGAAACCTCCCGTTCAAGCTTCCGCAAGAGGCAATTTACATCTTGCGTGTCAGCGCGATCATCGAAGGGTTGGGGACGACCTACATCGAAAATTTTAATGGGATCAAAGATATTCTTCCCATTTTACAGCGAAATATTCCGCGAGCTTTAGGGATGAAAGAGTCAATAGTAGAGAGTATTATTGATGAGATTAAACATCTTCCCGATGATTTGCATGCTTTTCGTGAAACGCTTCGACGTGCGAGTCGTGGAGAACTGGTGGTGGAGCTTTCACCCATGCAATTAGAAAGTATCGGGAAAAATACTCAAGATGCACTTCGACCGATAGTGATAGCATTGATGTTGTCACTGGGTGCAATGGGTGCTTGGATGGGAGGGATTCATGAAGTGGCGTATGGACTGTTGGGCGCCGCTATGATGCGGTTGTGGTATCGATAAATTTAACCCATTGTTGATGAGTTTGCAGCAGTAAAGTTGCCGATTCAGTATCGACAGGTTTGGAATACAAATACCCTTGTGCGAGAGGGCAGCCATTATCAAGTAAAAACTGCTGTTGTTCCAGTGTTTCTACCCCCTCGGCAATGACATCGAGTTTCAAGTTATGGGCAAGAGCAATGATGGTTTTGGTAATGGCAACATCATCCTCATCGTGGGGTATATCGCGAATAAAACTTTGGTCGATTTTGAGTTTGCTGATGGGAAGTTTTTTGAGATACGAGAGCGATGAATATCCTGTTCCGAAATCATCGATTGAGATTTCCAGTCCCAACTCTTGCAGTTCTCCTAAAATTTTGATTGCTTCATGATGTGAGATTCGGTCACTTCGATGGCGACACAGTGCGCAGGACATTGGTAAAAGTTCAACATCGTACGTACTTCGTCGGCGAGAGAACGATAAGAGAGCGTTTTAGCGGAAAAATTGACAGCGATCTTACAGGTTTCAATCCCTTGCGATTGCCATTGTTTTTGTTGCTGTATGACGCGTTCCAAGACACAAAAATCAATCTCCTGAATCAGTCCGGTCTCTTCGCAAAAAGGGATAAATTTATCCGGTGATACTATCCCAAGCGTAGGATGTTCCCAGCGCACCAACGCTTCCATACCTATCAGCTGATTGCTAATGAGATTGATTTGAGGCTGGTAAAAAGCTTTAAATTGACGTTCTTTAATGGCAATACGAATACTATTTTCCATAATCACCCGCTCGTACGCTTTTTCGCTCATTTCGTGAGCGTAAAACTGATACGTATTGCGCCCTTCTGCTTTGGCTTTGTACATAGCCGCATCGGCATTTTTGAGGAGAACTTCGGCGGTAACACCATCATGCGGATAGATCGAGATACCGATACTTAGCGTTGTGTGCAGTTGCTGTTTATGGATGGTGAATGGTTCTTTAAAGGCAACAATAAATTTTTGAACAAGAGTAATCATATTCTCGGTTGTATCGAATCCATCGAGTAAAATATTAAACTCATCTCCTCCCATGCGCGCGATGGTATCACTCTCTCGCAAGAGCGATTGCAACCGTTTGGAAACCTCGATAAGCAATGCATCTCCGATGGAGTGACCTAAAGAGTCGTTGACTTGTTTAAAGTGGTCCAAATCGACAAATAAGATGGCAAGTTTTTCTTCGTTGCGACGGTTTTGTTTAATCGCCATTTGAAGGCGATCGTAGAATAAAACCCGATTTGGGAGTCCTGTTAGCGGGTCATGTGTAGCTAAATGACGAAGTTTGTTTTGGGTGCTTGTCAGTTCGCTGATGTCGGTGTCGAAAATGACGACGGAAGGGTTGCCTTGATACATGAGTTTATGGACACTTGCTTGAACGGGGTAGATAGATCCGTCTTTTCGTCGGTGCTTTGAGAGATTGGTGAGTTCAGGGCTGATGTTTTCGAGGTACTGCCGAAAAATCTCAATTTCTTCGAGGGTAATTTCAGGATTGATGTCCATGATGGTGAGTTTTTTGAGTTCTTCGAGGGTATACCCAAGACTTTTGAGTGCACCGTTGTTGGCATACAGATATTGTAAGGTTACGGTATCGAGGACATAGATTTCTACCGTTGTGTTTTGGACGATGGCGGCGAGTTCATTGTTCTGAGATTCTAACTCGATTTGTTTTGTGATGTCGGTGCGAAAACCGGCAAGAACGAGAGCCTCACCCTGGGCATCATACAGAATTTTTGCACGATCGTAAACCCACAGCCAATGCCCTTTTTTGTGGCGGACACGATAACGTACATGGGCACTTTCTACTTTGTCGGCAATCGAACCGTAGAGCACGCCCAGTGCTTTTTCAACATCATCAGGATGGAGAAGTTTTTTCCAAGACTCGATGGAACTGTGATATTCTGATTCATCATAACCGATAATCTCTAGCCATCGTTTCGATACGTATGTCGTATTCGACTGAATATTGTATTCCCAAATCCCATCTTCCGAAGAGCTTATAGCAAACTTCAAACGCTCAATATCATGAAAGTTTTTAGCATTGTCACACATCGATTGATCTTCTTTGGAACTGCTATCCATACACACACCTTTTGATTTTCGTACAAAACAAAGTTTGACCGTTCTAAGAATATTGTAGCACTTATGGATTAAATTAGTGATATAAAATTTACACTTCTGTAGAAAAATAGTCCAAGGCTTTTTTGGAACTTAGTTTGTGGTTTACAATGGGTTTAGGATAGTTATCAATGGGGTATTGGTTAAGCAGCAATTCATCCCCTAAAATCTTAGGGGAAACGTCGCAAAGATTTGGAAGGTATTTTTTAATATATGTTGCCTGTTTATCAAATTTGAGTGTTTGGGTATACGGGTTAAAGATCCGAAAGTAGGGCTGCGGATCAACTCCAGTGCCGGCACTCCATTGCCATGAGAGGATGTTGGAACTCGCATCGTAGTCCATGAGATGTTGTGCAAAAAATGCTTCCCCCCACTGCCAAGGCAACAGCAGATTTTTGGTAAAAAATGAAGCACAAATCATACGGACACGGTTGTGCATCTCCCCCGTTTCCAGCAATTGTCTCACTCCTGCATCGACGATGGGCACTCCGGTTTGTGCCGTACAAAAGGCTTGAAAATACATATCATTTTCTATCCCTTTAAATGGGTAGCGGAAATTTCGAGTCGTAAGTCGGGGAAAGTGAGCCAGCAACATCGCATAAAAATCGCGAAAAATCAATTGACGAAAAAATGGCTCGGTATCGACTCCCTGTTTTTTTTGCTCAACCAGCCATCGTAAAACCGTTCTCACCCCAATCGTACCAAAACGTAAATCCGTACCCAACCCTGATGTCCCATCAAGTGCCATGATGTCACGACCTTGCGAATATTCGGAGAGCTTCGTGGCAAAAAGTTTGAGCTTTTCGTGGGGAGTGAGCTGTTGATGAGCAGTAAGAATTTGAGGTTTAAAACCTATGGATTCGAGGGAAATAGGAAATAATGTGTGCGTATTTTCATGCAAGTGATGGAGAAACATGTAATCAAAATCGACCAATTTTTGTGTTACAGCAAGAGATTTTGCCATGTGCTCAGGACAAAATACGGTCTTGGATTTATTGTAAAACGGAGTAAAGACGAGATAGGGGGTTCCGTCATTTTTGAGCACTTCATCGGGTGTGAAGATATACGTATCTTTAATGGGATTAAATTCAAGTATATGTGACACATCACGATCTCGTTGGAGAGCATAAGGGTCATAATCACCCGAAGCACACACTTCGCCAAAAGAGTTTTGGGTTAATAGCCACGTAAAAACATCGGTAGGTTTTCCGTAAAAAATCGCCAAATCCAGGCCATGAAGCAGCAACTCTTCTTTGAGACGCATCAATGCAGTAAAGATAAAAGTAACACGACGATCATTTTTAGACAGAGAATCTAAAATTTCAGGATCAAAAATAAAAATGGGGAGAACTTCTCCTTCGAAAGAGAGGAGGGTGTTATCCTCTACGCGTAAATCTCGTCGAAACCACAAAATCCGACGCACGATTATTTACCGCCGTCGATGTGTGAACGCAGTGCCAATGTTTTAGGATAGGGGCTTAAAAAAGTCTGATCGAGCAAATACTGAGCATCGTATTTTTTAGCATACAGATGAATCGTCGAGAGAGGAACGATTAGGGGAATGAGCTTGTGAGCGTAATCGTCTATCTGTTCATGCAGTGTCTCTTTTTCGCTTTTTGTCAGCTCTTTTTTAAAAAATCCTGCCAAATGGTCGAGTACATTGCGCGTTTTTTTGATGGAACTTTTACGGCTAATAGCAGTTTTAAACCCAAGCTCATACATCCCCATTAAAACCTCAAGAGAAAGTTTTTCACGATTACCGACGATGTTGCCCAGTTCCCGATAGAGAGCTTCGTCTTTGGATTGGAGCATAAACTTATGGACAGTATGGAAACGGACGAGATCATTGAGTTTTGGTTTAGCGGCTTTAAACTGCTCAAATTCATCATAAGCAAAAAGCTGCATCACGAAATTTTCTCGTAGCCAAGCATCTTGTAACCGTCCCTCTTCTTCCATTGGCAACAGCGCATATCGATCACGGCACAGCGCCATAAATACCCCATCTTCTTTCCCGTCACTCATTCCATTCTCAAGGTAGAGTTTGGCACTGTTCATTCCGCAGCTTGGAGATTTGGATTTGAAAATAATCCCGCACAGCGGTTCACGCTCGAGTTTAGAGAGTTCATCACGACTTGTCTGCATCAGCGCATCGGTGAGATCTTCTCCCGTTTTATTGGAGTGTACATGAACAGCGCCATCGACACTAACCAGCCGCACAGTAGGACGTGGTGTCCCAAACGCTAAATGTTCGGGACAAAAAGAGACGAACTGTGCAAACTTTCCCAACTCATCGGTGATAAAACGCTCCCGCTTGTGTCCCGCATCAAAGCGGATTTGTTCCCCTAAAAGGCAACCGGATACGGCGATTTTCATGATTTTTCTCCTTTGAATACCGTACGGAAATTTTTGGCTCCGTCTTTGGAGCTTTCTATGGTCTCTTTTATTCCTGCAAAACTAAAGCAGATTCGGCTTTGGTCGATGGTCTCCATCTCTTCGATTTTGTTTAGGTTGATGATATACGAGCGGTGAACCCGCATAAAATCGTGTGACTCCAGTAAAACTTCAACGTCTGATATTTTTTTGGGATAATAGGAAAATCCCTCTTTTGAGCGTAAAATGACTTCAGAAAGATCCGCTTTGACGTAAAAGATGTCTTCAGGACGAAGGAGATAGTGGCTGTCTCCCGCTTTTGAAATAAGGCGTAATTCGGATTTGCGATTTTTAACATTGACACGCTCGAGCGCACGCTCCAAAGCTTCCGCTGTATACGGTTTTAGGAGATAATCCACTGCTCCTACGTCGAACGCTTTAAGAGCATAATTGTCGTACGCCGTTTGGTAGATGATCGCCATATTTTCATGCTTGTAGCGCAACGCATAGCCCAACTCGATACCATCCATTTCCGCCATAGAAATATCTAAAAAAGCAATATCAAAAGTTTTTGTATAAGAAAGCTCCAAAGCCTCATTTCCGCTTGAAGCTTGAGTAATAGTCGTATGCCCTAGAGATGCCAGAAGTCTTTGTAAACGTGCAAGCGCAAGTGGCTCATCATCAACGATCAGTATGTTCATAACACTCCTTGAGTTCAATAAGATAGGTGGGAAAATCGAGATTTGCAATGCTAAGCTGTCCGTGGCACAGATGCGTTAGACGCTCTTGGAGGTTGGAAAGTCCGATTCCAAAAGCTGTTTTAGTAATGGGTGATCCGTTGTTGCTGACGCTGATGCAAAGTGTTTTGTCTTGTTTGGCTGTAATCGTGATACCAAAAGAGTTAGAGCGGTTTTGCATTCCGTGTTTGATCGCATTTTCACACAAAAGCTGGATGGAGAATTTCGGGATGGGGCGTTTTAAAACTATCTCATCGGCTTGGATGTTCAAGGCAATGGCTCCGTTAAAGCGGATGTTTTCCAAATCGATGTAGTCGCGCACATTTTGGAGTTCTTCACCCAAGGTTATCAAAGCTTTTTCCCCCATGGTATTGCGTAAAAAGGTGGAAATTTTAAGGACAGCTTCTTCGGCTTTTACGGGGTCTTGATGGATAAGTTCTGCCAAAGAATTAAGGGCATTGAACAAAAAATGGGGATTGAGCTGTGTTTCGAGTGAACTGACACGGCTTTGTACGAACAACGTATCGATGTGCTCTTTTTCGTTGCGTGTTTTAACAAAACGGTAGATGAGAGCACCGATGAGATAGGTGAGAATACCGATCATCGAGGCACTTTGAATCGGGTGAGTAGAAAAAAGAGAAACCATGAGTATACCGGTGAGTTTGAGTGCATAGTAGGCGCTGAGTGTCCCTAAAAATCCGGACAAGAATGAGAAAAAAGCGGCAATACTGTTCCACCAAAGTTTTGTTATTTTTGGGAGTAAATAATGGTTCATAGCAGAGATAAACAAGAGGGAATAGGCTGTGATAAAAAAGCCCAGTATGATTCCGAAAATGGCTCCGTGCAGGATTTCAAGCCCCAGTAAATAGTATCCCAAAAGAGAGAGAAATCCGGAAAAAGAAACCCCGATGAGCAAGACACTAAGCCAATCGCGTAACGTTATACGAAGCTCGATATTACCCATGAATCACCTTCATCAAATTTTGTGCACCCATAACCACTCCCGGCCATCCTTGAGCTGCATACGTTGTGTCACCAACGTGATAGAATCCTTTTATGGGGGTGTCGTTAGAAGGCAAGCGGGGAAGAAAATTATAGATGCTCAAAGAATTTCCTCCTAATTGCGTTCGGTTTAGATACCGTCCAAATGTTTTGGGCGTTGCGGAAAACGAATCGATAATCTCGCTTGAATCAATAGCGAGTGTATCACAAATCCACGCTTGAAGCAAATCCTGAAGTCTCTTTTTTTGTCGTTTATACTCTGCGGGAGGCAAACCCAGCCAAAGTCGTGAATCGGTATGGATGGAGGCGGTGACACTGTAATGTCCTTGAGCGGTAAGTTCAGTGTCTCTTGGATCACTGAAGGAAACAAAAAGGGCTTTGGATAGAGTATGCGGAAGTATCTCTTTAGAGATAAGCTGATAATGGTGATAAAACGATTTTTGTGTATTCAACGTCAAATAAAGGATGAAAGCACTTTGATGGTTGTCAAGTTTTTTGTAGCGTTGATAATAGTTCCGTATCTCTTTATCTTCAAACCATCGACCGCTGTCATAATGAGAAGTGCCCATGACAAGATTTTTCGCTTCAATGATACCCTTACGGGTCTTGAGCACGTAATGGCGGTTGTATCGTTCGATAGAGAGGACTTCACATGAGGTTTGTACATCCGTGATTGCAGAGGTAAGAGTTTCACACACACGTCCCATCCCGCCAATAGGATAATGGGTTTCATTGAACGTGTACCCCAAAGAGAGAGCTGCCGTAAAAAAGTTTACTCTATCGCCTTTTTCTTGTGCAACGATCATGATTTGAGCATCCAAAAAGTCTCGATACTCTTGGCTGATTCCTCCATAAAATTTCTCGATAAACGTTCGTGCATCTCCCCACAAGTAGGGTAAAAAATGTTTTACCATCGGGAGTAAACTGAGTAAGGAAATCAATTTTTTGCTCCAAGAAGCATTCGAATAATAGTGTCCATGAAGAGCATAAAATATCTCACCGATCGTACGCACAAGGTTCCAAAATTCGTCATGTTTTGGGTGGGGATGGAGATGTTGCAGTTCTTGAACAAATCGGGTGACGTTTTGATAACGGTGGACGATTTTACCTTCTTGGAGGATAACGATAGCAGGATCAGTAGCGATAAGATCGGGTGTCAGACTAAGGGTATCGAAAAGAGTACGGACGATTCCGTTTTCATTGTACCCCGAAACAGTCGTTGCTCCAGTATTGTAGTGATACCCGTTATGCTTAAAGGTAGAAGCACATCCGCCAAGCGTCGGTTCTTTTTCCAGCAGTACGACATCATAGCCGTGATGGTTCAGCAATGCGGCTGCACAGCATCCTCCAATACCTCCTCCGACTACTGCGTAGTCTTTCATGCTGCTTGCATCGATTGGTATAATTTGGCTAACGCTTCGATAAATTTAGGATGAGAGTTGGGTGCTTGTGCCACTCGATATTCTTCAATTCCCATGGCCTCGGCTTTTTCACGGTACTCGATTTCCAATTCAAACTCGGTCTCAGAGTTGTCAATCGTGAAAGCGATCGGAAAGAGTATTACTTTTTTCTTTTTTAGTGATGCAAGTTTATCCTCTAAGTACGGACGAATCCACTCCAAAGGTCCCAGTCTCGATTGGTATGCTAAATGGGTATTGTGGAAAAAAACTCCCGCATCATTGAGTGCACGGCGCGCATGATAGACATTGGCACGAATATGACGCTGATATAAATCCCCTTTGTCGATGATTCTTTGAGGTAAACCGTGAGCGGTAAAAATCAGTTCAAATTCTCTCGAGTCATCCTCTCCTACAGCTTCTTTGATCCTCTCAACAATCGAAGCAATGTAATCAGGATGGCTGTAATAGCGGTCAATTGTTTTTATTTTGTCCGAAATACCTAGTCGGGATGCTTCTTCATGCAGTGCATCAAAAGAGGAAAGGGTAGTGGTTGCTGAAAAATGGGGATACAAGGGTATTGCATAAATCTCATCGTACGATTTAACATCGTTAAGAACCTCTTGAGTGTAAGGAGGAGTATAGCGCATGACATAACGAACATCGGTATCTAAACGTTTAGAGAGGGTCTCTACAAGATGATGAGTATGGGCAACTATGGGAGACTTTCCACCCAAAAGAGAATAGTTATGGGAAGCTTCTTTGTGTCGGCGAGTCGTAATCAGCCATGCGATAAACATACGAATGGGTTTAGGGGCACCAATGATACGTTTATCGTTAAACATATTATTTAAAAATACTTTGACTTCACCTAGGTTGTTGGGACCACCCATATTAAGGAGTAAGATCACTTTTTTGGAAGCGGTCGGAGAATTCAGGCTCATAGAAATGACCCATTCCAAATAAAATTTAAACTCATTAGTCCAAAAATCATGAACCCAATGAGGTAAGAAAAATTAAAATGATAAATATTTGTTTCCATAACTGTCGTCCTTTAAAATAATAAAGAATTTTTCCATTATCCAAATGTTTTTAGTAGTCATTTTTTGACATTTCAATCCCCTTTGACAACAAATCTGTGTTAAAATGGCAAAAATAAAGAAAAGGAAGGTTTCAATGAGAGTAGCGGTTCAGTGTGATTCACCATTAATGCAACGCTCCTTGGAACTCTTTTTGGAAGGGCATTTAAGCTCCAGACGTCAATGTGAGATTCTCATACGAGACAAGCACATCACAGACGATGAATATCCAACGTTTATTATTACATCCGATGAGCAGTCGGATTTGGTAAAACCTTTTTCCAAAGCTCAATTGCTCGATTCATTGCACAGCAAGCTTGAAATACTCAAAACTCCCAGTGCTCTTCAACCCTCATTAGCTGAGATTGAAGCACCCACCGATGATCGTGTGGGATTTGAGATACTGGAACATCATATCGAAAAATTAACGCGAGACTATCAAGCAAACATTCTCAAAGCAGTACGGGCATTTTATGAAAAATAACATCAGTTTAACCAAAAAAATCGTTGCCGGTAAGTTCAAGGGCAAAAGTTTAAAACTCCCCTCAAAAGAGACCACGCGCAGTTCAAAGATGATTGTCGTGGAGTCGTTTTTTAACACAATACAGTTTGATGTGATTGATTCCGTCGTTGTTGAAGTATTTTCCGGAAGCGGGTCTATCGGACTGGAAGCACTCAGCCGAGGAGCCAAAAGAGTCATCTTTATGGAAAAAGACAGCGATGCCCTCCGAGCATTACGAGAAAACATAGCGCAAACCGACCCAAGAGCGTGTGAAGTGGTCGAAGGAAACAGTTTTGCTACGATTTCAGGTGTCAAAAAGAGACTTGAAGCCCTTGGGGAAGCGGCCTTTATTTATGTTGATCCCCCTTTTTCCATTCGTGAGGGGATGGAAGCCATCTACGACAAAACGCTTGCGTTGATTGCTTCATTAAGCCTTGATACCGTGCGTTTGATTATTATTGAGCACATGAGCGGGTTAGAACTTCCCGAAACTATTGGTGATTTCAAGGCTTTTAAAACCAAAAAATTCGGAAAAACGACACTGAGCTATTACGCTTAATAAAATGGAATATTTTTTGCTTATTCTTTGGTAATTCCAAAGGATTTTGATGAAAAAATTGGCTCTTTTTTTAGTATTGCTCAGCTCTTTGCACGCAACACGTATCGGCGAAGTAGCCAATGTCGTGGGTGTACGTGATAACCAGATTATCGGATACTCGCTTGTTGTCGGTTTGAAAAAAACGGGTGACGGTACAACTTCCAAATTTACACTCCAATCCATTGCCAACATGCTCAAAGCCATGAACATCGATATGCTTCCGACAGATATTAAATCTAAAAACGTTGCAGCGGTTGTAGTGACGGCAAAATTTGCCCCTTTTGCACGACAGGGTGATGCATTTGACGTGACAGTTTCTTCGATAGGTGATGCCAAATCACTTGAGGGAGGGACACTTCTCATGACTCCTCTCAAAGGGGTGGATGGAAAAATCTATGCTCTTGCGCAAGGACCTGTAACCATCGGCGGAAAAAATGAAAAAGGTGCCGGTGCAGAATCCCATCCAACAGCAGGTATGGTCTATTCGGGCGGTTTGGTGGAGCGTGAGATAGCACAAGACTTGGCGCATCAGGAAAACGTTACATTGTCTCTTAAAACCTCTAATTTTGCCAATTCACTTTCCATTCAAAAAAGTATCAATGCCCGCTACAAAGAAGAAATTGCAAATGCCGTCGACTCTCGCACCATTATGCTTAAGCGTCCAAAAGAGACCAGTATGGTTGCCTTTATCGCTGAAGTAGAAAACCTCTCAATTGAGTATGCACAAGAGCAAAAAATTATTATCAATGAGCGTACGGGAACCATAATCGCAGGGGTTGATATCGAAGTCAAGCCGGTTGTTATCACACAAGGCGATATTACCGTAAAAATTCTCGCACAAGATACGATCAGCAAACCAAACGGAAGTGTGGTGATGGATAAAAATTTGGCTATCGGTTTGAATGAAAATGAGGTCTATACCAAAAATGGAACTACAACCGTTGCCAATATCGCCCGTTCGCTTCAAAAGCTAGGGGCAACTCCAAAGGCAATGATTTCTATTTTCCAAGCAATGAAAAGTGCCGGCGCTATCTCATGTGAATTGGAGGTTATCTAATGGAATTGACCGGAATTAATAATCACAAAGAACTTCCCAAAATCGGTTCAAAAGAGAGCGATAAGCTTCTTCGAGAAAAAACCGATCAGTTTGAGTCGATCATTGTAAAAATGATGCTGGATGAAGCGATGAAAGATGAAAAAAATCTTTTCAGCACCAACGATCCAGGGGATAAGATTTTTAAATCAATGTACCGAGAAGAGCTTTCCAATGCAAGTGCAGGGGGCTTTGGCTTTTCACAAATGTTGTTTGACAGCTTGAGTCAAAAAGGGGTAAAAAGTAATTAAAAGATTACATTTTTTTTGTTTTTGGTCGATATTAAAATTATAAAGATTTTAAACATAAAAATAAGGAATCAAAATGATTTCATCCCTAAATAGCTCTCTCGTAGGAGGAGCATATCAAGATGTTAGTATGAAACCTAAAGAGCAAAATAAATTGACTCAAACGGTTGTAAAGCAAGGTGATACTAGCCGTGTAGATGAGCTAAAAGCTTCTATCGAGAACGGTGAGTATCGTGTCGATATAGAAGCGTTAGCCCAGCGTATTGCAAAGGACTTAACGTAACGCACTTTTGAAGTGCACATTTAGGAGTTTATGATGTTGACCTATCAGTTGCAAAACGCTATCAAAGATCTTGACAAGTTGATCTCTCTTTCGCTTGAAGATATTGATGATATTAAAGAGGCAAATCACAATCCCCAGTTTGATCGTCTCTCTATCAAGCAAGAAAAAATAACAAGTTTTGAACAAAAAAAAGCAATTATTGACCATGAAATTTCCAAACTTATGAGCGCACAACCTGCAAAAGCACTTACGGATTTATTGGACGATGAAGAGCACCTTCAGCTTGAAAGTTTAAAAAATCATCTATCACGTCTCCGTGATGTCAATCAACAATACGCAAAAATGGTTTTAAGTGTTGGAGCATTTTACAATTCGTTACTCGAAAAAGTGGTTCCGACACAGATGCAAGGGTATCAATCTGTTGTCTCTAAAGAAGCTTCATTTTTGGAATTGAGAGCATAAAATGGGATCTATTTTTAACGCTTTACACATTGGATACAGTGGTCTTAATGCTGCTCAGATCGGGATTGAAACAACAGGTCATAATATCTCAAATGCAGAGACAGAAGGGTATGCTCGCCAACGTGTCGTAACATCGGCAGCAACTCCGATCAGTATCGATCCGGGACAGCGTGGAAATGGAACACAAATTACGGAAATTGCCCGTATTTTCGACCAATTTGTTTTTGATCGTTATGCCGCAACATCGCAAACGAAAGATTATTCGGATGCAATGAAAAAGAATCTAGAAGAGCTTTCAACCTATTTTCCTGAGATTAATAAAGTCGGTATTAAAAATGATTTACAAAGCTACTTCAATTCGTGGCAGTCATTGGCGAACAATCCTAGCAACAGTTCACTAAAAATAGATTTAGGACAACAGACTCAAAATTTGACCCAGCACATTAATGAAACACGCACGCAAATCAGCAGTTTGCAAGGTTCACTTAACGATCAGGTTGCCGTGAATATTCATGAAGTAAACCGTATTGCCGAACAAATAGCAGGATTGAACAAGTCAATCAATGTCGCAGAAAGCGGTGGATTAAACAATGCTAATGATTTGCGTGATCAACGAAATCAACTTGAGCTAACCATGTCTAAACTTGTGGGATCCAAGGTTACCATAGGGCAGATTCAAAGCAATACAGGAGTAAACAGCAGTATTGCAGAAGGAAACGGTAGTTATACGATCCAAATCGGAGGCTTTAATATCGTTGATGGTTCTAATTTTCATACGATTGGTATTGAGAATACTGGCAATAAAAATGGTTATAATGATCTTTATTATGAACGTCAAGATGGGGTTAAGATTCCATTTTCACAAAATATTTCTGGCGGAAAAGTGGGGGCTCTCCTAGAACTTCGTGGTTCTAAAATAGGGACAGATGGCGAATTCCAGGATGGCTTTTTACAAGAAACGATTAATAATATGGATGCTTTTGCAAAAGGTCTTATTGAATCTACCAATAACCTTTACGCACAAAGTGCTACATCCGCAATGCAGTCAAATACATTAGGATTTTCAGATACGGAAGCTCTTTTAAGTACGGGTGAAACTTTTAAAGCAGGAACCTTTGAGGTTGTTGCATATGACATTGACGGGAAAGAAGTAGCTCGAAGAAAAATTACGATTGATTCGTCTACCGTCATGGATAATTCAGGTGGGTTTTTGAGTGATGGTATCACTCCTAACAGTATCGTTGAACAGTTGGCTGCCCAAAAGGATGATAATTCTGATAATAATGCATTGAATGATATTAACAGTATTTTATCGACAACATTTAACAATACTCAAAATATATTGCAAATGAATCTAACGTCAGGATTCGCATCTCAGGGATATACCTTTGCAATCGAAGATCAAGAGACTAACTTTGCTGGAGTTACAGGAGTAAGCCGTTTTTTTGATGGTAACAGTGCTAAAAACATAGAGCTTAATACCGATTTGCAAAACGATTCAAGTCAAATTCGAGGATTTAAGTCTCCCGCGAAAGGGGATAATCAAACTTCTTTAGACATGGTTCAATTGCAGTTTTCTGCTGTTTCATTTAACAATGGAACATTAACGTCCAATGAAACGCTATACAGTTATTTTGATTCGTTGGTAAGCAAAGTCGGAACACGAACAAACTCAGCCATATTGAGTAATAGCTCAATCACTGCTCAGTTTAACGCCGTAAAGCAAGAGTACGACTCAGTTGGCAAAGTGAGTATCGATGAAGAGATGGCAAATCTTATCCGCTACCAAACCTCGTACGGTGCCGCTGCAAAAGTAATAACAACCATCGATCAAATGATGACAACATTATTGGGAATTAAGGCTTGATGTTTATCGCAAGTAGTGTCTTGCTTGCTGTAGTCATCCTTTTTTCTTTTTTTGGCTCTGTCGTATACGGAATAGACCCAAGTTGTTTAGATAAAAATGCCATCTTACTTCCCCCTTCATCTCTTCATTGGTTCGGAACTGATAGGCTCGGACGCGATATACTTGCACGACTCATCGAGGGTGGGCAAGTTTCATTGATTATTGGGTTTGCCAGTGCATTATTCTCAACCTTTATAGGACTGCTTTATGGGGTGAGTGCTGCATTGATACGTGGTGGATATGATAAACTCTTTATCATTACTGTGGATCTCTTTTTGACTTTTCCCACGCTCTTTTTACTTCTTACTCTGGTGAGTTACGTGAATGCTTCGGTATGGGTTTTGATCTTTATTATCTCGATAACGGGATGGATGGGTACGGCACGTCTCATTCGTTCAGAAAGTTTCGCTATTAGTGCAAAACCCTACATTCAGATTTTACATATTGCGAAGGTGCATCCTCTTAAAATCATTTTCAAATATTATATACCACTACTTGCACCTATTGTCTTAGTGAGTTTTACGTTTGGAGTAGGGGGAGCGATTTTAGCCGAATCGGGACTTTCATTTTTGGGACTTGGAATTACAGCGCCTCAAATGAGCTGGGGAAGTATATTAAGCACTGGTAAAGAGGTGATTGACATCGCATGGTGGGTGAGCTTTTTTCCGGGACTCATGATATTTATTGTGACGTTTGCTTTAATGACTATTTCAAACACGCTTCAAGCGCGTTTGAGTCAAAAAGAGGTACGTTAGCGCAATACGTGCCCTACAAATTTTGACATATTGTTCAAAATCTTGCCACCGCGACGAAATCCTAATCCGCACGCTTCATAGGCAAAAAATACTCCTGCTTGGTAGCTGTTTCCTTTTGTATCTTTTGGGAATTCGACATACTCTTGGTAGATTGGTTTGAAATTACCGTAGGGACCGTCATTGGCTTCGAGAACATTGCCTGATGCATCCAAAATCTTTACATTTGCCCCTTCGCGTCCAAACATACGCTTTTCAACGTATTGGAGTCCTTTGAGTGGCTCATACGAGGTTTTCAGGAGATAGGGTGACTCTGGGAAAAGGTCACAGAGTATTTTCATCATCCCTTTGGATTGAAAGAGGAGGGTGTAGGCGGGATTGAGAATGATTGCTTTTTGATTGTCCATGATGGTGGTAAGCAGTACGGCAAGTTCGTTTTCATCTATGGCGATGTCTTCCCATGGGAAAAGTTTAAACCAGTATTCGTACGGAATTTCATGGCTATCGTAAATACCCTCTTCATCAAATTTAACGCCTCCAAGCGGTTCAAATCCTGTTTCAAATCCTGCATCGATTGCCATTTGCTGTAATAATCTGACCGTTTGTTCCTCTTCACTGTTACCGCTTACGGAACTAAAGAGAATTTTCCAGCCATCGTAGTGTTTTTCAAATTCACTTGGGTCATCAAAGAGGGTGACAAGACGGCGAAAATTTTCACTGATGGCTTCATAAATATTGTTAAATTGACGCTCTTCATCCATGTTATTGTGCTTAAGAATTGCCCATTGCAATATTGCGGTCTCGAAAAGTGAAGTTGGAGTGTCGGCATTGAATTCGATGAGCTTGATAGGTTTTCCATCGATTCCCCCTGCTAAATCAAAGCGCCCATAAAGATGCCAATGAACATCATTGTCCCAGCTTTTTTTGATGGCGTCTATGAGGTTGAAGGGGATACCAAGTTCAAAGAAGAGATTGTTATCGATGACGTATTGTGCTGCCGTGGCATACATATCATACAGTTCATTAACAGCCTCATAATAGCCTTCGGCTTCATCATCTGTGACGATAACGAGTTCATTGGCAACGTATTTACTCTCATCGCTGTCGGTGTGCCATGCAAAGCCAATTTCTTCGAGGGTGGTGTCATTTATAGGGTTAATAGATTGAAGTGATACCATCATTATCCTCCGTAACTGCTAGAAGATGAGGTGCTGCTTGCACCTTTGTTTCCAAAAAAGCTTTTTTTACCTGAGCTTGCTGTGGATGACCCACCGCCTGCACCTGCTGATTTATGATACGCTGAGCGATTAGAGACATCTTGATGTCTTTGAACGTTTTTGTTGTTCATAAGAGCATTTCCGATCATGTTTCCAAGTAGCGCTCCCCCAGCTGCTGCTAGAATGGTTCCTGCTAAACCCATTCCCTCACCGTGGGGCTCAGCGTTGAGTTCTGATTTACCCTCTTGCATCTTTTTGTATTCTTGATCTGCGAGATTTTTCATCTCTGCTTCGGTTAATACACGTTCATGTACTGTACCATTTTGATCTGTTTCACGAATAATGGCACGGCTTGGACCTGTGGTTGGCATCTCTTCAATAATGACGTATTTTCCGCTAGTTTGCTGTTCGACTACAAGAAATTTATTTGCACCTTCTGGTTTTTGCTCTTCTTGATTGCTTTGGCATCCAGAGAGGGCACTTAAAACGGCAAGCCCTGTAGCTCCAAGCATAATATTTTTTGCACTAACAATGTGTTTCATTTTATTTCCTATCGTAGTTTTTTGGATTGGGTTGAGGTAAGTCTGAAAATTTTAGAGGGGGTAGAGGAGCTAAAACCTCTCGCATCCTCAATGATACGATCGCTATGAGAAATACAAAATGTTTCCTCATACTCACGACCACTCTCATTGGCAGAGGTAGAATAGAGCCATCCATATTTTTGAATTAAACGAGAGTGGGTTGAGTCGCTTACGTATCGGATTGCCTGATTTTTTATAACAAAAGTTGTCCGCCTCGCATGACGTACAGCTGAACGATATTTGAGGGGAACTCTTACAGTGGTTTGAAGCAAGTTTAGTGAAGCAAATACTTTTAAAAAAGGTTTTCCCTCTTCTCGCCCTTTGAGTCGCGCAAGTGCTGCGCTGTCTTGGGAGAGAAAGCCAACCGTAGTATCGGTCTGGGCAAGGATAATTGGCATTTTAGCGATTCAAAAAGTCTTGAAGCGCATGTGGTTTCATCCAGCCGTCATCACCCATATAGGTCATTGCTTCGATAGCTGCACGCGCCGCACTGAGGGTTGTGAAGTAAGGGATTCCCATACGTAAGACCACTTGGCGGATTTGTTCGGCATCTTTTTTAGATGTTTTATTGTCAGAAGTGTTAATGGCAAGAGAAATATCACCATTTTTCATTATATCTTCGATATTGGGACGACCCTCTGAGATTTTCAAAACTACTTCACATGGTATTCCGGCGGCTTCAATAATTTTTTGAGTACCACGAGTAGCAACCAGTTTAAATCCTTGCGCGTGAAGACCGCGTGCGATTTCAGGTGCATTCATTTTGTCATTTTCAATAAATGAGAGGAAGCATGTACCCGCAGTTGGGATTTTATTTCCTGCTGCAAGCTGACTTTTGGCAAAGCTCATACCGAAGTTTTCACTGATACCCATGACCTCACCCGTTGATTTCATCTCAGGAGACAGGACTAAGTCGGCACCATAGAGTTTGTTGAACGGGAATACGGCTTCTTTAATGGCAACGTGCCCTTTGAGACGAGGCTTAAGCAATCCATTTTCTTCCATAACAACATTGTAATTGTCATAAAATTTTAGAGCATTTCGAAGAGTATCACCGACCATAACACGCGTTGCAACTTTGGCCAGTGGCATACCGGTTGCTTTGGAAACGAAAGGTACGGTTCGTGACGCACGCGGATTGACTTCGATGATGTAGACTTCATTTTGGTAGATAGCAAATTGAATATTTAGGAGACCGATAACACCAAGTCCCAATGCGATTTTTTTGGTTTGCTGTTCTACTTCGGCTTTAAGTTCAGGGCTTAGGCTTACCGGAGGGAGAGAACATGCGCTGTCTCCAGAGTGGATTCCTGCTTCTTCGATGTGTTGCATAACCGATCCGATATAGACTTCTTTGCCATCGGTAATTGCATCGACGTCCAGTTCAACGGCTTGATCCAAAAATTTGTCAACCAAGACGGGAGAGTCATTGCTTACCGATACCGCAACATCCATATAGGTACGCAGTTCATCTTCGTTATAAACGATACGCATAGCTCGTCCGCCTAAGACGTATGATGGGCGTACCAAAACAGGATAACCAAGTTCTTCCGCTACTTTAAAGGCTTGCTCTTTGGTCATAGCAATACCATTTTCAGGCTGTTTAAGTGCTTGTTCTACAACAAATGCGGAGAACTTTTCACGATTTTCTGCCAAATCAATCACTTCTGCCGAAGTACCTGCAATGACTGCTCCGATATTGTGGAGGGCATTGGCAAGCTTGAGAGGAGTTTGTCCTCCAAAGTGAACGATTATGCCATTAGGCTTCTCACGCTCAACAACCGCACGAACGTGTTCAAAATCGATGGGTTCGAAATAGAGGACATCGGAGGTATCGTAGTCAGTTGAGACGGTTTCAGGATTACAGTTGTACATAATCGTTTCAATCCCCATCTCTTTGAGAGCGAATGCGGCATGAACACAGCAGTAGTCAAACTCGATACCCTGTCCGATACGGTTTGGTCCTCCACCTAAAATCATCACTTTTTTCTTGTCACTGGCTCGAGGCTCTTGAGTACCTAATCGGGTGATGTTGGTCGTTGAGTACAGATATGGGGTCAGTGCACCAAATTCTGCGGCACAAGTGTCAACTTCATTGTATTCATGCGCGATTTCCAGAGTCTTACGTGCAGCATAAATATCCTCTTCTTTGGTTGCTTTATCATTAAGAGTGATGAGGCGTGCAATATTTTTATCCGAAAACCCTTCGGTTTTTAGGCGACGAAGCTGTGATTCATCGGTAAGTGTTTTGGACGTGATAAGCGGTTCTTGCGCGATGAGTTCTTCGATTTGGGTTAAAAACCATGGATCAATTTTGGAGAGTTCAAAAATATCACTATGGCTAAGACCCATACGGAATCCTTGACCAACGTAGAGAATACGCTCTGCATTGGGACGTCGAATCTCGTGTTTGACAAATTCTAAGTCCCCATCAATCGGGTCAAAACCGCTTAATCCTGTTTCGAGAGAACAAAGAGCTTTTTGAACCGATTCTTTGAAAGTACGACCGATTGCCATCACTTCTCCAACCGATTTCATACTTGTCGTCAGGGTTGATTCTGCTTCGGGGAATTTTTCAAACGTAAAGCGAGGAATTTTGGTAACGATGTAATCGATGACCGGCTCAAATGCTGCCGGAGTTCCGGTGATGTCATTGGTGATTTCATCGAGTGTAAATCCTACAGCAAGAAGTGTTGCAACTTTGGCGATAGGATATCCTGTTGCTTTAGATGCCAATGCAGATGAACGAGAAACACGAGGGTTCATTTCGATAACAATCATGCGCCCCGTTTTAGGATCTACTGAAAATTGAACATTGGATCCGCCTGTATCCACCCCAATTTCACGTAAAATTGCAAACGACGCATCACGCATACGTTGATACTCTTTATCGGTCAAAGTTAAAGCAGGAGCGACGGTAATCGAGTCACCGGTATGAACGCCCATAGGGTCGAAGTTTTCGATGGAACAAACGATGATACAGTTATCGCTGCGGTCACGAATAACCTCCATCTCGTACTCTTTCCATCCAAGAAGGGATTCTTCGATCAAAATCTCAGTGATAGGAGACTCATCGAGACCACGCTGTGCTAAGAGTTTGAATTCATCAATGTTGTACGCAACACCGCTTCCGCCTCCTGCAAGAGTATAGGAAGCACGAATGATGGTTGGGAAGCCGATTTCATTGGCAGCACTAATCGCTTCTTCAATGTTGTAGGCATAACGAGAAATAGGAAGATCCATCCCGATTTTGAGCATACACTCTTTAAAGGCTTGGCGATCTTCCCCTTTTTTGATAGCACTTGGGTTGGCTCCGAGGAATTCAATCCCCTCTAAAAGACCTTGCTCGTGCATAAGCATGGCGGCATTAAGCGCTGTTTGTCCACCCATGGTCGGGAGGATGGCATCTACTTTTTCATCTTTGATGATTTGTGCAATAATTTCAGGTTTAATCGGTTCGATGTAGGTGCGATCGGCAAATTCTGGATCGGTCATAATGGTGGCGGGATTGGAGTTGATAAGTACAACACGGTACCCTAGCTCTTTAAGAGTTTTAACCG
>Ga0265593_1000303_pt1 | contig 29962 bp, 23 predicted proteins | sample saktaG_8_FD_190136 | JGI IMG/M metagenome (GOLD analysis project Ga0265593, IMG submission 190136) | Saline water microbial communities from Sakinaw Lake, British Columbia, Canada - sak_2011_5_24_36m | ecosystem: Environmental > Aquatic > Non-marine Saline and Alkaline > Saline ...
AAGATCCTGTGCCCGGACCACTTGGGAAAACAAAAGGCCGGAAATAAGAACAAGAAAAGCTCTGTTAAAATATTTTTTTATCTTTAGACGCATCTTCAGTGCTCTCCAAATATATTTTTATTTTGCCGCCTGTCGCCTTAAGTCATTAAACCTTTCCTGGCAATTGTATCCCGGTGCCAAGTACGAAGGATCGTTGCTAATCCAAACTTTTGAGATTAAAGGGGTCAAACCCGCCTTTTGGGAATCAAAGGACAGGGTCAAAATATGTTTACCTGCTTTGAGTTGTTCGGAATCTCCTCTGGCGCCGGCTATTCTTTCCACAAACCATCTTTCCCCGCCGGGTTTTATTTCATTGTTCTTCCCTAATCTGAAGGGCTCGCGGGTATTCCAGGTTCCCATACTCTTGCCGTCAACAAAAAAGTCCACTCTTCTCCCGCCGGTATTTCGCGGACTAAATTCCCCCCAGAAATAATATCGGCCCTCCTCCGGCACTTCAAATTCAAAAGTCAAAGAGGGCTTCGACGTACTAAAAGAGGTTGAAGTGCTCAGTGGAAATTCCACGTAAGATACCTCTAAGCTTTTTCCTTTTCTTAATTCAGGCGCAAGCACAGCTTTTTCGGCAGGAATTTCAGTTTTAAAAATTTTCAGGGGCAGCGTTTTAGCTTCCAGCAGAACGGGTTCAGATTCATTGCCTCTTTTATCTATTGCCGTTACCTTGTAATAATATTTTGTGTCCGGCTTTAAACCCCAATCCAGAGCCATTGTCTTTTCCCCGCTGCAAAGTACGGTCGCATTTCCCGGTTCAAAATCCTTTTTTTCGGAAACATAAACCGAATAAAGATAGAGGTCAGGCTCAGTATTCGCATTCCAGCTAAGCTCAACCGAACCCGTCCCGGCCTGATTAACTTTCAAACCTGAGACTTTTGCAGGCGCGCTTTTTCTATCATCCGTATTTTGAGGAATATAAGAGTCATCATTGGTCAGCACTATCTTATCAACGGCTGCCCCGTCATCAGAAGAAGCCATTGTCAGCTTTGAATCAGGAGAAATATTTACTTTTGAGCCAGCTTTTACCCACTGCAGTTCTTTTGAGGAGATTTGAATTATGCCTTCACCCGCTCCGAAAGGAAAGGATATTTTCCCTTTACCTGTATCCTTATTTGCTACCCGGGCCCAGAGCGTATACTCTCCTTTTTCTTTAACGGCAGGACTGAAGATTATATTACCCGTATCTTCTCCGGTAAATGCTTTTGTAACTCTTATTGATCTATAACCGGAAGCATAGCCGTCAAAATACTCCCGCATCGGCAGGGTTTTCTCCTGTTCCTCGGCCGCAACCAGATAAAATATCTGCTTTGACGGGGTGGGCAGGATTTCTTTATACTCTGTATTTTTAATAATATTCTGCTGAACTCTTTTATACGGTCCTCCGCTTTTTTCCGCAGCGTAAACATTATAGCCCCTGATTTCCCGGTTTCTTTCCGGCTTTTCCCATTTTAAAATAAGTTCCTTCTCTGTAATTTGGCTGCTAAGGTTTTGTGGCGCATCAGGCAGTCGAATCATGCAAAAATAATAATCCCCGTTCCCGAACATATCGGATAAAAGCGCCAATTTTGTATAATCAGGGCTGGCTATGGTTTTAGTAAAGAGATTCCATTCTATCCTTGAGATCCTCCAGGTACACAGCCGGAGGATGGTCCCGGGGTCAAACCGGTCAAACAGTAAATGCTGGCGGTTCAATTCCCCGCCGTTCCCGTTGGTGATACCGTACCTGCCGTCCCGGGTCATGGTTCCATAATCAGTTCTAAGATCGCTGTCAAATACCCCGAAAATTTTGAGAAGGTCCCCGGGCTTGGAATTTCCCTTATAGCCGGCCCTTTCATTTACGGCTAGTTTTGCAAGACCTCCGTAACTCATTATGGACCAGGGAGTACCTGACATCCCGTGAGTCCAGGTAAAGAACCCGCCCTTGAAAACCTCTCCGGTTTCCAGATCAATATACATCTGTCGGTAGGAACCCCAGGGATTATTGCCGTAAAAATATTTCCCGTCCGGTGAAATATTCATGCCTTTAAACCCGCCTTCAGGCACTTTAAATCTTTTTACCATTTTTGTTTTATCTTTTTCTCCGGCCTTAACAACAATAACTTCCTCATCGGTAAGAGCCACCATTTTATCCTGCCAGACGTCCTGATGACAATTCCCCTGCACGGGTGTTTCATACAGGAGCTCATATTCACCGGTATTCGGGTCATAACTCTGAAATAAAGCGGTCCCTTTTTTCTTGTAAAAATCCACCACATATTTTTTTTCTCTTTTATTAATTCCAGGAGGGACTTTGCCGCCGGGCCTGCCCCACTCTCCGGCTTCATAATAAAATATTCTTTCCGTCTGTTTCACATAAAAAGAAGAGCCGTCGGGTTCCCACATAGCATACCCTTCCGACATCCCTTCATCCACCGGGTTTGCGGTTATGCGCAGGAGCCGCGCGCCCGTACCCGTATCCCTGAAATATACTTTTTCCTCGGGGATATTTTTCAAAAAAGGCCGCGCCGCCCTTTTATAAAGCGCCTCAAGTCCCTGATAATCCCCGGCCTTAATATTTTCTTTCCTAAGTCTGAGCGGCGGCATTATCAACCCCGCCTTTTCCTCTTCCGTTAAACTGCTCACCAGCCGGATATAATCAATCTTTACAGGATTGCCGCAATTCATAATTTCAAAATCCAGGGTCAACTTTTGTTTCCCTTTTAGCCCGAGCGGGGTGAGATCCTCGGCAAAAATACCGGTGGAGTAAGCAACATGCACTTCTTTTTTATTCAGCTCCAGAAGCGTCATTGCGGACTTTTCATCTGTTTTCATAACAATATAATGATATTTATCCAGATCTATCTCTTCTATGTATTCTTTTGTAACGCTGGAAACCGCTATTACGCCTACAGCCTGATCCGCAGGTTTTATCCCGGCAGAAAGCCCGCCAACATAAGGTTTAAAGATCCCCACCCCGTCTTTCGCTTCCAGTCCTGCGAGAGGATTTGCCGGATCTTTTATTTTCCAGCCTTCTATGGTCTTAAAATCTTCAGCAAACCCTATCCTGTCAAAACTATCGGCAGATAAACTGCTGTGGAAGAATAGGACCAGGAAAACTGCGAAATGTACTGCTTTCATAATTTCCTCCCATGAGGAGAGTTACCGGTGATTTGACCGCTAAATTTAACTCAGTTAATTATAAATTCAAAGCTGATCAATTTTTAGAAATTTATAGTTGCGCCGGCCTTAATAGCCGCTTTCGGAAGGGTATAATCCTTGATATTTTGATACTCTCTGTTCAGCAGGTTCTCGCCTCTAACAAATATGGAGATGCCGGCGCCCATATTTTTCTTAACTCCGGCAGAGAGCAGAAGCACATCGCTAAGTTTGGCGGGTAGCGCCTGTGCATAGAATACCTCCCCTCTGTACTGAAAGGAAGCATCAAAACTCCAGTCTGAAACAGTATATTCGCCTCCTAAAATTGCAGAATGCACCGGAATATAGGGGATATTAAGGGCCGTGTTGTCGGGGTTTGTGACGTTGGCGTATTTATAGGAAAGCTTCTGCGTAAACCCCTCGAAAATTTTCCATTCCTCTTTGATGTTTATTTCCATAATGGAGGCTTTGGAAATATTTACCGGAGAAGTCGCGCTGCCCGAGGTCTCATACGCAAGAAGATCGCTTTTTTCTTTTCTGCAAAGTTCAAGAGTTATGGGCACCTGTTTTAAAAGCCGGTGTTCTACACCTGTCCCGATGCTCAACCAGGTGTTTTCCGCCGTCAGGCCTGCATTCGGGGTGTAGATGTCCCCGTCATAAATACTCTTAAATTTCGGATAAGTTCTGCCGGGTTCGTAAGAGGCATAAACCCGCGTAAAACCGTCCACATCAAAGACCACTTTCGCATTTGCAAAGATCCAGCCATTATCGCTTTTAAGCGAAACAAAAACATCCGCATTATCTATTCTAAATCTCTCTTCGAGCGCGGCACCATAAGTCCAACCAAAAATGTCATCCTTCCGGAAATCTAAACTGAGCCCGGGCAGATGTTTTTTATTTTCAATAAGCACTTCATAATCCGTTTTAAAGCCAAAACTAAGTTCGCTGTTTCTTGTTCCAAAAGTGCTTAAGTCGGAGCCGGCAAAACTCAGATAAGAAGAAAGGTTCAATTTCTCCGCCAGCGGCGCGGTCCCGCGCAAATAAATGGTATAAAACTCCTTCATTACCGCATCAAAGCCCAGAACCGTGGCATACGGGGTTTTTAGCGTTTCATTTTCATAATCAAGCGTCAACCCGAGTTTCAAGGTTTTGTTTATGGTATAGTTAAAGTCCCCTGAAGCAGAAGTATTGGCAAAACCGGAATCCTGAAAAAAATAATCCTTCTTATCACCGAGCAAGCCGAGCATAAAGCCAAAATTATCCGCTTGCTGGCCAAAGCCCAATTTCGCAAAATAATTATTATAATTTCCGGCGTAAACGGTCAGCTCGCCGAACCGGCTCTTACTCTCCGGCTTTTCCGCCGCAGGAGATCTCTTGTCTTCCTCCAGATACGGACCTTTGATAAATTCCATCTCCATCAAAGGCGTTTCTTTCGGCGGCAGCGGATAATTCGCGGGCAGCAGATCTTTTTTTTCCACCCCGACCCTGAGATCGGATTCCCCGGAAATAACCACGTCAGGAAGAATAAACACGGGTTCTCTATCCTTCTTTATCTCTTCCTGGGCGGGCAGCAGGCAGCTAAACGCAAGCAAGAGAAGAGTAAGTGTCTTTTTCATTTCCCCTCCAGGTCTTTCAGGCGTTTTTCTGCGGACTTTTTCCAGTCAGGATTTGAACTGACTCTAATAATTTCGGTATATATTTTCCTCGCTTCTTCATATTTTGCAAGTCGCTCAAAGCACTCGGCCGCCCGGGCTTGCGCCGTTATCTTCCATACCTCAGAAGCATTTGCAATTTCAGCAACCTTTAAATATTCTTTAGCCGCATTCTCAAAATCCCCTGCAGAATAATAAGTATTTCCTATCCAGTACTGCGCTTCCACAGCCTTCTCCGGAACATTTTTAAGCAGCCAGCCATAAACTGCGGCCGCAGCTTTAAAATCCTTTTTATTTTCGTAAAGCGTGCCTGCTTCCAGAGCGGCGTCCTTGGCGAGTTCACTTTTGGGATAATTATCCAGAACTGTTTTATATTGTTTAAGCGCCTCCTCGATTTTCTTGAGCTTTTTGTAAACCAGCCCGGCATTATAGGCAGCTGAAGGCGCAAATTCGCTTTTTGGATACTTATCAAGAACTTCCAGATATTCGTTTGCGGAATCGGGATACCTTTCCAGGGCAAAGTAAATATTTGCAATGCGAAATTGGGCTTTAGGCGCCAGAGAAGAAGCAGCGTATCTGGAAATCAGGACCCGGAAACTTTCCACCGCCCGGCCGTTATCTTTCTGACTCAGGAATGCTTCAGCCCGGTTGAATAACGCCTGATCCATCATATTTGAAGTCGGAAACTCGCTTATGAACTTTTCATATTCTTCCACAGCCTGCTTGTATTTTTTCTCCGCGAAATAATACTCCCCGAGCTTAAACTGTACTTCGGCTGAGAATTCTTCCTTGGGGAATTTCCTCAGGAATCTTTTCGAGATCTCGGCGGCTTCTGCCGGCTGCCCCATCCGGGAATAAGTCCAGGACAGGCCGTAAAGCGCGTCTCTTTCATATTTCGTATCGGCGTATTTGTTCATTACTTTCTGATAGCCGTCCACTGCCGCGTAATAGTCGTTCATATTATAATAAGAGTCCGCAATCTTAAGCAGAGCGTCCGGAACGAGACCGCTCCCGGGATGCTGCTTTTCAATTTTTGAAAAACTCGCGATCGCCTTTTCAAACTGATTTTGCCGGAAATTTGCAAAACCGTTCCAGTAAGCGCTTTCCGCCGTGTTTAGCGCGGACCAGAAAGAAATAGCGCCTTCGAAATCATTCCCGTTATAGAGACACCAACCCGCCTGATACCTGGCTTTGGCGGTTTCTTCCGGCTCTTTGGATTTTTCCAGCACTTTTTTATAAGCTTTTAGCGCGGAAATATAATCCTTCAAATTGTACAGACAGCTCCCGCTCATATAACTTATTTCTCCGAGATATTCCTCGCTTTTATCAAGTTCCGAGGCCCGGGTAAACTCGCTCAAAGCACTGGTATATTTTTTTAATTGGAAGTAACTCCAGGCTATTCCGAGCTGTGAAACCAGCGTGAGTTTTTCATCTTTATAATCTGCGATAACATCCTTATAGACGGCGATTGCAGCTTCGTATTCCTTTTTAGCAAAGAGCGTTTCCCCCAGCCGGAAATGCGCCTCAGAAACCCAAGTACTGTCAGGGAAACGGCTAAGCAGGTTGGAAAAATGCGTTTTTGCGTAGTCATAGTACATTAATTTATAATCACACCAGCCGACCCAGTATAGCCCGTCATCCGCTAAATCACTGTTTGGATATTCATTATATAATTTATAATACTGATCCTTGGCGTCCATAAGCCGCCCCAAATTATAATAGCAATTACCGGAAAGATAAAGAGCGTAAGGTTTTAGAGCCCGGGGCGCGCTGCTTTCTCCAATTACATCTTTTAATTCCTCAACAGCCTCCCAGTTCCTTTTTTGTTTAAAATAGCACCAGCCGAGAGCGTATTTTGCCCTATGAGCAAGTTCCGAAGGGACGTCTTTACCTGTGGTAATATCCTTGAGGGTTTTCAGGGCAGAGTCAAATTTGCCCGTATTGACAAAAGACACGGAAAGCCAGTATCTCACTTCGTTTTTCAGCGAGCTATCCGGATACACTTTTAAAAATCTTTCAAAAGCGCTGACCGCAGAGATAAAATCCTTTAGCTTGTAAAAACACTCGCCGACACGGTAAGAGGCCGCGTCCGAATTTTTATGCGCCGGGTTTTTCTTTAAGAATTCTTCAAAAGCAATTATGGAATCGGCAAAAGATCCGCCCAGATAAAGCGCCTCACCTTTCCAGAAAAGAGCAGTTGCGGTGAGAGGACTGTTCGTGGTTTTAACGGCTATACCGGCAAAGTTTCCGGCAGCGGCGGGATATTTACCCAACCGGTAGTTACACCAGCCCATTGAGTAATAAGCAAAATCTGCATGCGCAAAATCAGGATAATCTTTAACCACTTTCCCGTATAGAACTACGGCATCTTCCAGTTTTTCGAGATTAAAGTAACACTCTCCCGTCCAGTAGAGTGAATCAGGATATAAATAACTTCCGGGAATTATTTTTTTGAAAGCGTCCAGAGCTTCGGGATATTTTTTCAGGGCAAAATAACTTTCCCCTATACGGTAGGTCACAGAATCACGGTATTCCAGGGTGGAATGCCGGTCCAGAACGTTATTAAATTCAAGGATTGCCTGTTCATAAGAACCCAGATTAAAGAAGCACTCTGCGGTCATATAAGCGGAATCCGCGGCTTCTTTTGAGGCAGGATAAATGGAGGCTATTTTTTGGAACTGTTCGGAGGCCAAACTATAGTTCTTATCTTTAAAAAGCCCGTAGGCAAACCTGTACATGCCGGAAGCTTCTTCAACTCCGTGCAGGGCCGCCGCCAGAAATATTAGTGCAAGGATTTTCTTTAACATTGGGTTAATTGTAGCATAAAAGTCTGCCTGTGGCAAGAGTATCAAGGGTGCGCAAAATAGAGCCCCCGGAGGTTTAAATGCTGCCCTGCGCTTAATTTTATTTTTTTCGTTTAAGTTTAATTTTGTGCCGCTTGCAGTATTTAAGAACGTGCGCGACAGCTTCGTCCGCAGTGTCGACCGTAATAAACAGCTTCAGATCAATTGCGTCAATATAGCCCCGCCCCACCATATCTTTTTTTAGCCATTCCAACAGACCCTGCCAGTAGTCCTTCCCGATAAGAACAACCGGAAATTCCTTTATTTTTTTTGTTTGGATAAGAGTAATAGACTCAAAGAGCTCATCCATCGTCCCGAAACCTCCGGGCATGATGATGAAGGCGCTCGCGTATTTAACGAACATCACCTTCCGGGCAAAGAAATAGCGGAACTCCATGGATTTATTGACATAAGGATTCGGTTTCTGTTCATGCGGTAGTTCTATATTAAGGCCTATGGAGACACCTCCGGCGTTAAAAGCCCCTTTGTTCCCTGCTTCCATAATACCCCCGCCCCCGCCGGTAATGATCGAAAAGCCTTTTTTAGCGAGTTTTTCGGAGATTTCTTCCGCCAGTTTATAATGTTTCGTTCCGGGTTTTTCTCTTGCGGAACCGAAGATGGAAACTGCCGGCGTAACCCTGGACATTTCATCGAAACCTTCGACAAATTCCGACATAATCCGGAACATTCTCCAATTATCTTCCATCTTGAAATCTTCCACCTGATTTTTATTCATAGTCTCTCCCTGTCCGGTCCGGAACTATCACTTAAAAAGTGTTACAGGTATTTTATATGTTACAACCAGCTCTGTTTTAACGGTTATTAAACCGTCTTCATCACTGTTCACATCATTAAATTCTTTTATATCTATATCAAACTCTTTATCATTAATTTTTATTTTAGAAGTTGCTTTGGCATATTTCGCTTTCACTTCAAGCATAGCTGCGGCCTTGGCGTCTTTCAAAAGTTTTTTCAGGGTTTCCTCATTCATATGATAATTTATCAGCTGATTTGCAGGATTTTGAATATTTGCGGTCATGTTTATTGCGGTTGCCCCTTTCACAGCTTTGGCCTGGGTGGAACTCTCAGAAATTGTGGAAACGCTTTCTGAAGCCGTGTCTTCAACATCCACGCTTACCACCGTCGAGGCACCGTATTTGGCGGCTGCGTCAAGAATATCCATAACTTCCGTTTGCTTTTTCCCGCCGAGATTATTTATCACTACGGTCTTTTTTGCCGTATTACTGTATGTTTTCTTGGCGATACGGACCCCGTCATCATCAAATTGGTCGTTCGCTGAAGCACCCTTTTTGGTTCTTTCCTGCAGCTGGGTCCCGCTGTTGCTTACTGCAAAATTTTCTTTTTTGAGTTTAAACTCCCGGCTAATACCGCGTATTAAAAACTCAACCTTCTGCATAACATCCATCTCGGCAGCTTTTAAGTTTACGGAAGGTGCAGATTTCACCGTAACCTGCACAAAAACATTGTCCGGTTTAGCCGTCAGGATACCGGTGCCGGTCATTTTAAAACCTGAAAGCTTGCCGCCGCTGTACGAAATATTTTCCAACTCTTCATTGATATCCAAGGCCAGATTGCTTTTTTCCTCTTTCTCCTGACCTAAAACCGGCGTATAAAAAGCAAGCACCAGCATAAGTCCTAGTAGTATTCTCATGACACCTCTTATTTTTTAAATTTGTTAAACCGTTTCCAAGCGCCAGAAATATAGATCCAGCGGCAAAACAAGGTCGAGCAACGCATATTTTTTTCCCAGGTTATATTGGTCCGAAAGCCGTGAAAGCCCGAAAAGCAGCCGGACCATCTCTCTTCTGTTCAGGCTTATTTTTAACGTCGCAGCTTTATCTGTGACCCTTACGCATTTTCCGAATTCCAGGGTAGCGCGCTGCTTTAACTCCGGAATTTCAAAGCTAATCAGGGTCCTCTTAATTTTCAAACCTTTAAGTTTTAGACTCATTTGTCCCGCAAATTTTTTCAAAGTTGACTTAAGATCTATTATTTTTATCATCCCATCGTTTCTAAGAAGCTCATGACTTGAAATTTCTGAAAGCATTTTGCTATATCTATTGAAAAAAGGCGGCGCAAAAATGTCCAGCTCTTTTAATTTTTCAAGCACCACAACATAACGGAAAAGCGCTTTGAGAGCCGGCAGCCCGCCGCCAAATTCCTGAACCGTTCCGGTGTCTTCTACCCAGGTATTTTTTTTCAAACAAACATAAGCTGCAGCTTGCTTGCCCCGGAAGGCGATTAAGGTTTCCCTCCGCCACCGGCCAAAGCAAAGTTTATTATCCAGATAACTTCTTTCGGCGCCCAGCCCGTCTTTTTTATGCAGCTTTATGATCTTCTTCAGGTCGCTATCACTGCCGGAATATTTTTTATAGGTAAAGCCCGAGGTACTTATCCCCCGGGTCGTCCTTTCTGTAAGGCAGTATTTAAAAAGCCGGCCGCCGTTCTCCCAGCCAAAATAGCCGTATCTCACTCTCTCTCCGGCTAACCAGGAGATATCATATTTATCTGCCTGCATAAGCTTTTCGGCAAAATCAAGCTGGCTTTTCATAAAGCCCCTGCCGCGACATTTCTCGTAAGTGGCAACTGCGCCGACACCGGCAACTTTAAGCAAGGCGCCGGGGAGTCTGACTTTTAAAGGATAAATACCGACATGACTTACCACGGTCCCCTTTTCCCTTACACCCAGATGTTTATTGCCCCTGTCATACTTATCAAGAGAAGTATGCATCCAGGTTTTCTCAAAAGGTTTTTCTCCGGGAAAAGCATGATTTACCAGTGCCTGAAACTGCCCGATATCCTTTTTTGAAAGCAGTTCTACTTCATGTGTCATCTTCGTCCCTGCTCTTGAGGATTTTCATCTCTTCCTCTTCTTTATATTCCGTGATATCAATAATATCTTTTATCTCGCTGCGGCCTGCGGTTCTTTCCTCAGGCGCCGGCGCAGATTTTCTCCCGCGCGGCAGAATTTTTCTCAGCACCAGAAATACCAGCAAGAAAGGCACAAGCACCACCGCCAAAGCAAAAAACGTGAAGGCAAAAAGCACCAAAAGCGCCACTCCCGTTATAATAACGCCGGCAAGAAGCAGTTTACTCCCCAGTGTGCTCCCGCCGTTATTGCCTGACATAATTATCCTTCTCATTTTTTTACTTCCAGTTCTCTTACCGAGAATTCTTGAAAAGAAGCCCGGGCCCCGTTAAAAATATCCCCAAAAACCCTGAAACCCGTAAAACCGGAGGTAAAAGTTTTATCCTCTGCGGATAAAGTAAATTTATCATTAACGTAAACATCTATTTTACTGCCTTCACACACCACCTTGAGCTTTACCTGTTCGTTTTTCGGAAAATACTGTTCACAACCCGCAAAATAAGTTTCCTTGCCATTAACCCGGCGGAGTAAAAGGACACTCCCCTGCGCTTCTTCGCCGATTTTAGGATTCAAAACCAGAAGATAAAGATTATTTCTATCCAAAGCCCGAAATACCAGGCTTCCTTCCCTGTTTTCAACTTTTATTTTACATTCCAGGGAAAAGTTTTTCAAAACCCCTCCCTTAAAGAAAATAAGTCCGTCTCCTCCGGAGGAACTCCCCAATAATTCACCTCCCTGAGTTTTCCAACTTCCGGAAAGTGTTTCCCAGCTAAGCAGCTGTTTCCCGGAAAAATCCTCTTTAAATTCAACCGCCGGACTCAACCCTATTAATAAAGCAACCATTAATTCAACAAACATTTTAATCCTTTAAATATTTATATTTTTGCCAACCTTCCAACCCTCTGAACCTCTAATCTTTTTTCTTGAACTCCGGCGCAAAAACCAGAAGAAACGAATCCTGTACGCGCTTCCGGTCTGCTTCCGGCGTGAAATCCGGCTTTTTACCCTTCATTTCTATTATACTACTTTTAAGATTTTCTTTGAAATTAATATTGTTTAACTCCAGACAGGGCATATTATGCGTTTCACAAAAATACTTTATCTTGGTATCCACGTTAAGGCCGATAAAAGGCTTGCCCAAGGCATAAGCTAGAAGCAAACTATGAAAGCGTGCGCCGACGACCAGTTCCAGCGAGGAAAATTCACGGAGGAACTCTTCTGGCCGGGCCGGGGTTCTGACTTCTCCCCCCAGTATATTATCCCCGGGCAAATGAAAAGGAAAAACGATAAAGCCCATTTTTTCGCTCTTTTCAAGGTCCCTGCAGACCTTATTTATTTCCTCAAGAAGATGAGTGTAATTATCAAACTTCCGTAAAGCCAGTCCTACTTTTGTACCGCCGGCCTTTCCATTTTTAAAAGCGCTAAAATCTAAAGCCAGAACTGCATCTGCGGTTAGGAGCGGTTCTTTCTTCAGCCCGAACTTTTTTAATTCTTCATAAGAGCCGTAATCCCGCACAGTAATAATATCTGCTAGTCCAATGATCTTTCCGGAAAAGAAACGGGATAATTTCCCAAACACCGGACCTATGCCCTGGGAAAGAAGTACAACCCGCCTGCGTATAGTTTTTGCCAGAAGAATTATTAACAGATAATAAAACAAACTCGACGTGCTCGTTTTATTCTGAAAAAGCCCGCCACCGCCCCCCACCACCGTACCGGCGCGAAAGATTTCCCGGAGTAGAACAAAAGGATTCCACCGGTTAACGGCTTTAACGGAAAATTCTGCCGCTGTCTCTGCCGGTTTCTGTGAGAGCACTGTGATTTCTGCGTTAGTCTTCAGATGGGTCACCAGAGAAAGAAGAATGAGTTCGTCTCCCGTGTTCCCAAAACCAAAATAACCAAAGATCAGTATTTTTTTACGATTTTGAGGCAAAGTATCAGCACCCCTCCGATGGCCGCACCGGCTAAAAGGCCGAACACCGTTCTTAAAACTGAGATCATAAAATCCGCCTGCGGGTGGCAGAAAGTATTTATAAGCGAAGTTTGCCCCAGCATCCCGAGCGCCAGTAAAAAGACCGCCGCTATCTTTTCAAGAGAAAGTTTTGCGCGCGGGTAAAGGTAAAGACCCAGGAGCATTGCCGGATGCCCGATAAGAAATTCCTTAAATCTCGGGCGGGCCACGAAGACATTTTCAAACCATTCCCGGAGCCCTTTTTCAAAAGGCAGGAGCGGCATGCTGTAATTACCGGATCTGGCGATTACTGCGGTTATAATAATGCCGAGAATAATCACAGTTAAAATACCGGCGGTTCTTTTGTCAAAAAGATTTTTATTTTCATAGGCCAGTATAAAAAAAACAGCGAGCGGCGGCAGAAGCAGAGCAAGCTTTGCGCCGGAGAACAAGCTGAGTTTAAGCATAAAATCGGTTTCAGAAAGCGTACCGGCAATAATAAGCGCGGCCAGCAAAGACACCAGCGTGACTGCGGAAAACCTTACGAAAGTATTCTTAAAATACCTGAGCAGAAAAAAGCCAAACAGCGGAAAGATAACTGCGATTAATAAAGCATAGGTTTTTTTAAAAAGCAAACGTTGGTTTCCGGGGACCGCAGGCAACAGCACAGGATTGCGGTCAAACTGTTTTATTTGAAAACCCCTGGCAGTTAAGGCGTTTTTCAGTTTCTCCGCCATTTTCGCTTCAGGCACTACAAGTACTTTAATATTTCTTTCAACCGCCGACCGGATAAAGCGTTTAAGGGTATCTTCTTCCGAGAGCTTTACAGCTTCTTCTTTTCTTATTCTGTGCAGGGTAAGTATTCTTTTTCTGGCAAGTTTCTGATAATTGACCGGTGCAGCAAACTCACTGAGGCAGACAACCGCCTCAACCCCTGCCTGCAGCATTTCCCCCGGGATAATATTATTTTTAAAGCAATATCTGCTGTCATTTTTGATAATGAATTTTTCCCCGGCCCGCACAAATAGTATTTTTCGGGAAGAAGGTAAAGATAAAGCCCCGCCGGGAGCGCAAAAAACCGTAAAATTTCTGCCGTCAATTTCATTGTTTTTTCCGCCGGTAAGGTCTACGGCAATTTCCACGGAATTCACCGCTTCAATTTTTAACCTTGTTGCGATTTTATTCCAGGAAAGCACGGCAAGTAGTATGGAGAATAGAAAAAAGACCGCCGCAAGCAGGGTCAGCTTCTTCATTCTTTTACTTTTCTCCTTTTCAGCTTCTCAAGTTCAAAACGTCTGTAGACCACAATGACCAGTAACGCGGATAAAGCTCCCAGAAAATAGCCGTTAAGTACATCCAGGGGATAATGAACGCCGACATAAATTCTTGAAAATCCTTCTATCAATGCGATCGTGAAAATAATCCAGGCATATCTTTTATAAAAATAAGTGGTTACAACAGCCAAAGCCATCATATTGGCAGCATGATTCGAAGGAAAGGAAAATCTTCCGGCTTTCACGAGAATATGCACATTGGGCAGCACATCACAGGGCCGGAGTCTTCCAAAGAACGGTTTTATTATCCGGTAAGCCACCGCATCGGCCAGAAGAACCGCCACGACCATGCACAATATCGCCAGCCGTGTTTTACGGTTTCCCTTAATCAAAAAGTATATGACAACAGCTATGACCGGACCAATAATAAAAGCTTCATTGGTTATGATAGGCATAATATAATCCAGAATAGGATTGGCAAGTTCGTTGTTTAAAAAATAAAACAACCGTATATCCAAATCAATTATCCATTTTATCAATTCTTCCATTATGTTCTTATCTCCCGAAAAGCCCTTTTAAAAGATCCGTGGCTTTGTTTTTGAGTTCCCCTTCCTTCTTTTTTAATTCTTCCTGCGCTTTATTTTTTAGATTATTTTGTGCTCTTTCCAGATTGGGCGCAAAAGCAGGACTCTCTAGGACCCCGCCAATATCAACATCCGCAGGAAACCAGCCCTTGTCATCCGACCCGAATTTTCCTACATCCCCCAAACCGCCGGAAATCGCAGGAGAAAGATCATTTCTTACGGGCAAAAAGATACGGCTGGCCAGATTTTTATCAAAATTCACATAACCGGTCGAAGCCACTCCGTATCTTGCATCATCACAGACAATCTTAAATTCCTCAAAAGTAACTTTCTGGTCAGTAACCTTATGCCGCCCCGTAAACTCCCTGAAATTTATTTCGTCCGTCCGGTTCACTTTAAGTGCGGCCAACGCATCACCCAGAAACTTCCAATTGCGCAGTTTGCCGTTCACCAGTTTGTATTCCAGAGCACCTCTTAGATTTTTTTTAACGTCTTTCAAATTAGCACCGGCACCTTTTAGATCAAGCCCGCCTGCGGCGGCACCCGAAATCTTATCCTTGAGGCTGCCCGCGAAATCCGGTTTAACAAAAGAATCTATAAAGTCATTAAGCAGTTCGCCGGCCTGCACCCCTTTAAGCTCCGCTGTCAGTGCGTAGCCCAGCCCCGGAACGTTCATGTCTATTTGCAGGGTATTCGCAATAGTCCCGCTATAGGCATTCAAAGCCGTGGTCAGATCTGCTGTTCTATTAGCCAGCTTGACCGAACTCCTAAGCTCGCTAAATTTAACTTTTTTATAGGCCAATTCCTTAATTTCGACCCTACCGTCAACTTTCAAGCCGGGATTAAGATACATAAGATACCCGTTCAATTCTTCATTCGTAAAGCCGGGATTAGCTTCCGGCCCGGGTACTTTTGCGGAAGCAGGCACAGCAGTTTTCTTTTCAGGAAGAGCTTCCATCAGTTCATCAATAAGAAACTTCTGGCATTTCAGATTAAATTTCACATCCCCGGTAAACTTTGTTTTCCACTCCGTCATTGTTTCCAGATTAAACCCGCCCGCCGACAGATAACCGCTAAAAGGGGAACTTCCCGTTAAAAAGGCGAGGTTTTGTAATTCCAATGTTTTTTCGCTAAACTTCAAATCCGCATTCATTTTTGAAACCGCATAATTAAATTGCTTACTTTTTGCGCTAAAGTCCAACAGCTTTCCCCCTGCCTCAAGCGCCAGCCCCCGGTAATCAACGGAAAAATCTTTCTTAAGGGGCAGGGTAATATTGCCGGTTAGTTTCGCCTTACCCGCTGCGGAAACACCTGCCATTAAAGGCAGCAGAGAAAACACTTCTTTTATTCCGGCTTCCGCCTCAAAGCCCGCCTTAATTCTGGGCGCTTCAAAACCTTTGGAATTCATTTTTAATTTGAAAGAAGATTCCTCAAGTTTCAGCCCCGCATCGGCGTTCAGCTCTTCTCCTGCCAGCTTAAAATTATAATCCAGAGAAACTTTATGATTTTTTGGTTTTGCAAAGTAGGTGCTGTAACTGACCGCCATTTTTGACAGGTCCAGGGAGCCGGAGCCGCCGGCATTCACCGTATAGGATTTCTGTGTTTTTTCCAGACTGCCTTCAGCCTTAAGGTCAAAAGAAACGTCCCCGCCCATCCGGGTATCTTCTATATATACCCGCATTTTCTCCGGCAGCAGACCGCCGGCAAGCTTCAGCGCTTTTTCGCAGTCAATTTCCGCCCGGGTCTCAAGTTTAAAAAGAGGCAAGGTAAAACACTTTGTTACTTCCCCTGAAACAAAGAGCTCAACGCCGGCCAAACGCGCCGAAAAATTATCCAGCTTGAAGCTTTGTTCTTTTAGCGCAATTCCCAGGGAGCCCTGGAAGGAAAAATCAACAGGCATTTTATTGTAATCTATAGTTGCTGACCCTTTTAAAATAACAGGTTTAACACTTTCAAGCGAAAGCCCCAGCACCGAAACATCAATATTTTTTATTTCTAAAAACACTCCGGGAACCGAAGAAATATCCGTATATTTAACCGTCCCGGAAGTTAGGGTAAATTTTGAGATAGAAAGTTCTACGGGCAGTTCAACTGCGGCAGGACTTTCTGCTTTCACTTTAGCAGCAGGACTTTTCCCTGCAGCATTAAGAGCGTCAACAATGTCCGAAAAATTATATTTTCCTTTTTTATCTTTCTCCACCAGAATATAGGGTTCAACCAATTCAATTTTTGTAAGAATGACTTGTTTTCTAAAAAGCGCCCAAAGATCATACTTGGCCAGAACCGACCCCGCAGAGACAAAAGCGCCTTTGGTGAACCCTTCTGAGTTTCCGATGTAAAAATTCCTAAGTTCCACGCCTTTAAACAGGCCAAAGGATATTTTTTCGATCTTTACCTCTCTTTTGAGTTCCAGAGAGGCTTTTTCTGCTATTTTTTCTTTTACTTTATCCCAGGGAATAAGGAAGGAAACTACCAGAGTAAGTACAACCGCGAGAACAACCAAGCCTGAGCTGATTATACCTATTATTTTTAGGGTTTTTCTCATAAGATTCTCCTGAAAACTCCGGAACTGGCCTTGAAACTTTTTACTCGAGTTGCCAGTGCTTATTTTACCAGAATTCCCGGAATATACCAATTATTTTCTATGTCTGAAATCACGACTCGTTGACATCCCCTCCCCGTTGTGATATATTTATAAAGTATATTTTACAGGTTGACTCGAATAAGCTCACTGTGTTTGTTTTGTAAAAACAAAACCGGCTGTCCCGGTTAGAGGGAACGCCGTATTTATTAAGGGGGCCACAATGTTAAAAAGAAGTTTTCTCGTGCTTTCCTCGGTGTTAGCTTTACTTTCTTCGGATGTTTTCTCTGCAAACAGCGCTCTGTCTTTTCTGCGAATAGCTCCGGGCGCGCGCGCGGTCGCCATGGGTGAAACTTTCACGGCGGTCGCAGAAGGTGTTGATTCGGTTTATTGGAATCCGGCGGGGCTGGCTAATATGGAAACCATGGATGTCTCTCTTATGCATATGTTTTACTGGGACTCTTCCATCTATGAATATCTCGCTGTTTCCTATCCTTTAAACAATAAACTTAAACTCGGCGCCCATATAACTTACTTAAATTACGGCGCGATAGAAAAAATTTCAGAAACTTCTTCCGGTTCTATAGGAACAAGTTCCGGAACCTTCACTCCCTTTGACCTTTGTTTTGCAGTCAGTGCGGGTTATATCCTGAGCCAGGATGTCCAGGTAGGGGTCACGGCAAAATATGCAATGCAATCCATAGACACGGACACTGCGTCAGCAATTGCCGGAGATGCAGGCGTGCTAATAAAGCTGAGAATGATAACTGACAACCTTTTATTCGGCGGCGCAATTTCCAATCTCGGGACCCAGATAAACGGAGACAATTTGCCGCTTACGGCCAGAGGCGGTCTTTCCTATAAAACAGGAATTATGGAACCGGAAGATCTCACGGTTGCTTTAACGGCCTACATGCCGTTTGACACCGGTAAACTCGCAGAAAATATAGGTGCTGAACTTTGGTTAGATAAACAAATAGCGTTCAGGGCGGGTTACAAGCTCGGTTATGATGTCGGAGGTTTAAGCGCGGGTCTCGGGTACAGGTCTGTACTGGAGGGTGTCTTCGGTTACGAGCTGGATTACACCTACGCTCCCTCGGGCAACCTCGGCGACACGCATAGAATATCCATCGTTCTCTTCCTGGATGAAGCAGCCAGTACAGGTAAAAAAGGGACCGGCGGTGCCAACAAAAACATGAAGATAGCGCCCACCCAGCAAAAAAAGAAATTCTAAAAGTATTCAAAAGTCCCGGGTCGAGAGATACCGGGGCTTTTTTTATTTCTTATTTTTAAGGGGTTTCGCTATTAAAAGTTGACTTTTTTTACCCTTGTAGGTAAAATGTAAACATATTCAAAGCATTTATAAATCAATCACCCTGAACCCGGTAGCGGTGCAAGGGGAGGAAAAAACATATGAAGATCCTTTTTATTGGCCTTACCGCCGGCTACATTCTCCTGCGCATCCTTTTCACCTGGCTGGATAAAAAAGGCGGAAAAACAGAGCAAAAAGAGAAACTTGCGCTTAAATATTTTACAGAAGAGGATATTGAAAAGGGCAAAGAATACCATGACCGGGGTTTTGGCGCTTCTGTCGCCAAAAAAATAATGGACCTGCTCTTCCCTCTGGTCTTCTTCTTCAGCGGATTCGCAGTTTATCTGGCAAAACTGCTCACCCCTCTTTCTTTCGGGTATCTTACCGTGCAGACCGCGTTTTTTGTTTTATGTTATATTCTTATTCAGTTTTTGGTAAACCTGCCTTTCCGTTATTACTTTTCTTATGTACTGGAACACAAATTCGGGTTTTCAAATCTTACTTTGAAGGACTGGTTCATCTATAACCTGAAACAGTTCTCGGTCGGCGCGGTTATTAATATAATTATTTTTTCTGCGGCTTATCTGACCTTCAGAAAAGCAGGCGCTAACTGGGTCTGGTTTATACCTGTCGTGCTGCTGGCCTTTGATCTGATACTCACCTTTTTATACCCCTACCTGGTCCTGCCGCTTTTTTATAAGAAAAGCAACTTTGAACAGGGCGAATACACTAAACCCATTTTCGAAGTGGCAGAAAAAGCAGGCATTAAACTTAAGAAACTTTTCCAGATAAACGAATCAAAATATTCCAAGCATACAAACGCTTTCTTCACCGGTTTCGGCCCGGAAAAATCCATTTACATTTTTGACACGCTCGTAAAGAACAATACACCGGAAGAAGTGGCCTCTGTAGTCGCGCATGAAGCCGGGCACTGGAAACATCATCATGTCCTTAAAGGTATCGCCCTGGGTTTCTTTGGCTCTTTCATAATTGCCTGGCTGATAGCTTTGACTTTTTCCGAATTTTCCGGCGGCATTAATATTGCCCGGGTGGAAGGCCTGCCGCTTTTGTCCTTTATTCTTACCGTCTACACCTTTTTTACCACTCCGGTAGAGAGCTTTGTCAGCAGAAGAATGGAAGTTACCGCCGATACTTTCGAGCTTTCTACCACACAGAAGAAAGCAGTTTTTATCTCCAGTATGGTCCGACTGGCCAAGGACAATAAATCCTATCTCTACACGGATGATTTTCTGACTTTCTGGTTTGCTTCCCACCCTCCGATGCTCGCAAGAATAAAGATGGCGGAGGACTTTATTGAAACTTCAGAGGTGAAATATGCCTAAGCTGATAAAAATATCCCTAAAAACAAGATCCGATAAGAGCTATAACATCGTTCTGGGATATAATATACTGCCTGACCTGGGTAAAGCCGTTAAAAAACTCGATTGCGGCAACTCCATTTTCCTGATAACCGATAAAAACGTGGCTAAATTCTACCTTAAAAAGACTATAGCAGCATTAAAGAAGGGCGGTTTTTCGGATATAGGAAAAGTCATAATTCCCGCAGGAGAAGAACAAAAGAATTCCGGCACATTCTTGAAATTGCTGAACGCCCTCTATGATTTTGACAAGAACCAGCAAAAGAAAGTTATTATACTCACCCTCGGCGGCGGCGTCGTCGGAGACCTCGGGGGCTTTGTAGCCGGCACTTACAGGCGGGGAGTCAGTTATATTCAAATCCCTACGACGCTGCTTGGTTTCGTGGATTGCGGTCTGGGAGGCAAAACTGCTTTTAATTTTAGAGAAGCAAAAAATCTTATCGGCGTATTCTGGCAACCAAAATTGGTTTATATGGATACGGCGGTGTTAAAGACACTGCCCTTCAGAGAACTTAAGTGCGGGCTCGCAGAAGCGATTAAGTACGGCATCATAAAGGATCCGGTTCTCTTCAACTTCTTTGAAAACAATATGGAAAAACTTCTTAAGGGCGACAAAAACGCTCTTGATAAAATAATACCCGTTTGCGCAGAAATAAAAGCTAAAACAACCTCCGCCGATGAAAGAGACGATAAAGACATCAGGATAATATTGAACTACGGACATACCCTTGGACATGCCCTCGAAGCCGCGACCAATTACAAGAAATTCCACCACGGGGAAGCCATAGGTATAGGAATGGTGCTGGCCGCAAAACTTGCGGTCAAAATCGGCTGTCTCTCCCCCTCTGTTGCGTTAAGAATTGAGGCCCTTATCGGTTCCGCGGGCCTTCCCGTATTAACCGGAAACATAAGCCCTAAAAGAATATTTGCCTCTATGAGAAGGGATAAGAAATTTATCTCAGGAGTAAATAGATTTGTACTTCCCACAGAAATAGGCAAAGTAAAGGTATTTGAAAATATTAAAGAAAACATTATTCTTGAATTGTTAAAGGAAGGATAAACCTTCAGCTCTTAATAAAACTCCAGACATCCCCGGTTGTAGTGCTTATTGTGGAACCGGTGGTATTCTTTGAATCTACCCGCCAGTACCTTGTAGTTCCGGAAAGAGGATAATCCACATAGTTTATCAGTGTTGTTGAAGTTATAAAAGCCGGGGGATTTGTCGTGCCGGTATAGACATCATATGCATCCGCATTGACCGCAGGGTTCCAGGAACAGGTGACCAGTGAGCCGGTAACTGTGGATCCGTCAGCCGGGCTGACCGGTATTACTTTATCAGGTTTAACAGGGTCAACGGGTCCGAGAGGACTTTCAGAACTGCAACCCGCTAAAAATATTGCTGCAACAATAAGAACGATAAAAAATAAGACCTTTTTTAACATTTTATTGTCCCCCTTCTATTGTATTCCTGGCACCCCCCTTAAACAATAGACAAGACAAAAGCAACTATCTTTAATTCATTATAACACCCTGTAGGCGGTTGTCAACTGCCCAAAATAGTTGTTTTAATATGCGTACAATCTACCATAAGGTCTTAGTGAAAACGGGGAAAGTTTGATAAACGGACTGTTCAATATTTTGTATTTTTCTTTTTCCATGTCAAAAGTCGAGCAAAACTCTCCGACATACTTCTCCAGCATTTTTCTGTCTTCCCCGTCAAGTTTTTCCGCTTTTACCTCTTTGCCCAGAAGCCGCGGATCTATTTTCTCGGTCCTTAAAAATATCCGGCCCGCATGCATCCCGGTGCCTACAAAATCTCTTACCGGCAGCCCGGTGGAATTCAGGCCGAGCACTATGAGCAGACCTCCCGCCATATACTCGCCGAGAAAATCCTTGGCCTCACCCCCGGCCACAATAACCGGGAACATCCCTTTGTATTCTTTCATATGAATACCAACGCGGTACCCGACATTTCCTTTTATAAAGACTTTACCGCCTCTCATCCCGTACCCGACTATATCCCCCGCATTCCCGTGTACGGTAATGGACCCGGAATTCATGGTGTTCCCGATTGCATCCTGGGCGTTGCCGTTAACCACGATATCCGGACCGTCCATGAAAGCCGCCATATCACTCCCGGGATAACCGTTTACGGTTATTTTAATATTTTTCTGTATACCCGTGCCGATATACCGCTGTCCGCAGGCGTTATTTATTATAAACTCCTCCGTGCCGGAAAGCTTTTGATGAATAATTTCGTTTAACTCCTTAAAATCCATTCCTTTTGCATCAATAGTATATTTGCTCATACTTCCGTACCATCCCCTGTGACAAAATGTTTTCTGAAATCTTTCGGCAGTACCAAAAAGCCGAAGTCTTCTTTTAATAATTGTCTTTTAAAAGTCGACACATCCAGTTTTTGTTTAATAATAAGACCGAAGATACCGGCCCGCTCAATAGCATTCACCAGCACCACCCCTACAATCACATTGTTCTTCAAAACTATTTTTTTATATTTCCCTTTCTCGTTAGAAACAAGAACCTCATAATCCCCGCTTTTGGGATTGGTAAGCCCGAAAGATATGGAAGGAACCCCCAGGATAGTTACGGAGTTCATAGGGAACATCCCGTCATATTCAGTAATCTTGCCTGCCATATTAAAACCGGCTGTCATACCCTGTCTTGCAGCTACCGGCCAAATGGCAATAACCGCATTATTCCCGGAAAGAAAATCGGCGCCCTCAGCCGCATCACCTGCCGCATAAATACCGGAAACCGTACTCTCCATTCTACCGTTAACTACTATGCCCCGGTTGGTTTTAACGGTTGTTCCCGCCGTCAGTTCCAATGCAGGTTTTACCCCGACAGCGACTATAAGCAGTCTGGTTTTCAGGGTCTTTCCTGTTGAAAGTACAACCCCTTCCAGCTTTTTCCCCTTTGCCAGGACTTTTTTTATGGTGGTTTCCCGAAGGAACTCAGAACCGGATTCCTTAAGTTTTTCTTCAAGAAGAGCCGAGGCCGTCCGGTCAAAAGTATTGGCCAGAAGACGGTCCGCCAGCTCTACTATTTTAATTTTTATTTTTTTTGCCAGAAGGCCCTCAACCGCCTTCATCCCTATGAGCCCTGCGCCGAGAATTACGCATTCTTTTATCTTTTTCTTTTCTATATATTTTATCAATTTCTCAACCTCATCCAATTTAAGGAAAGAAAAAACACCGGCAATATCGTCAGCGTACCCTTCGATAGGCGGCTTAATAGGTACTCCTCCGGTTGCGAGCAGTAAACGGTCAAATTTAAGTTTCTCATTATTAGCGGTGATAATATATTTTTTCTTTTCGTCTATCTTTCTCACCGGCGTTGACCAGCGTATATCAACTTTCATCTCCGCGGCAAAAGAAGCCTCTACAAAACTAAGCTTACCTTTTTTCACCTTACCCGCAAGATAATAAGAAATAAGAGGTCTGGAATAGAGGGAAGCCTCATCCGTAAAAACGGTAATCTCCCCTGTCTTATCCACTTCTCGTATACTTTTTATTGCATTTACCGCCGCAACCGAATACCCAACAATAACGTAGCGCATAGAAGCTCCTGTAAAAAATAGTTTATAAAGTTTGTAAGGTTCATAAAGTTATATGGTTTTTTTCAACTGTGGTTCTATATATATTTATAACTCATTAATGTAAAGCTTTGTACTTTCTACTTCATACTTCGTATTTAATCTTATTTTTCTTTTAAAACTATCGCTTCATTTGGACAGTGTTCCACGCAGGCCGGCATATCTCTGCCGGCGCAAAAATCACATTTACTTCCGACCTTTTTATTTTTCAAATCGGGTTTTATCACTCCAAACGGGCAGACCATAATACACATCCAACAGCCGACACATTTATCTTCATCATGCAGGATCATGCCATTTTTATCTTTATACATCGCAGAAGTAAGACAGGCCTCAACACAGGGCGCATCCTTACAATGCCTGCACTGCAAAGCAAAAGTAGTATACCCCTGTTCTTCAATGACCAGCGAAGAAAGCGGCGCCCCTTCCGCAGACTTAAAGGTTTTAATAATATTTTTAGAAGGCGAATGCGCCGTCGCGCAATGAATCTCGCAAAGCCTGCACCCCAAACAATACTCTTCCCGTATCACAATTTTCTTCATATAATCATCCTCATTAATCTATTTTCTATTGTCCATTTTCTATTTTCTGGTAAGAAAGCTTCGCTTACTTACCAAGCCTCCCCTGCGTGCTTTATCCCCAGTAGTTCCAATTCCAGGGGCGAAAGATCCACGCCTCTTAACTGCCCGCGGTTTCCCCTAAGGGATTCAATAGCGTTTATCCCCATGCCTCCGAGCATTTCTTTTATTTCAAGCGACCAGGCCCTAAGCAGGTTATGCGCTCTTCTCGCTCCGATATCAGGATTTAATCTCTTCTTTAAATATGGATCCTGTGTCGCTATTCCCCAGTTACATTTACCCGTATAACATTTCTGGCAGAGATGGCAACCGAGAGAAATAAGCGCTGAACTCCCGATGTATACAGCGTCAGCACCGAGTGCTATGGCTTTAATAACATCACCAGATGACCTGAAACCGCCGGCAGCGATCAAAGAGGCCTGGTTTCTTATCCCCTCTTCTCTTAGCCGCTGATCAACGACACCTATGGCCAGTTCTATTGGAATACCGACGTTATCTCTTATTACTGACGGTGCAGCGCCGGTCCCGCCTCTGATACCGTCTATCACCACAAAATCCGCGCCGGCTCTTACAATACCGGAAGCGATAGGAGCCACATTATGCACGGCGGCAATTTTAACGCCCACCGGTTTTTTATATCTGGTTGCTTCTTTAAGAGCGTAAACCAGTTGTTTTAAATCTTCAATTGAATAGATATCATGATGAGGAGCAGGGGAAATAGCATCTGAACCCACCGGAATTCTTCTGGTTTTCGACACTTCTTCGTCAACTTTTTCTCCCGGCAAATGCCCGCCAATCCCGGGTTTTGCGCCCTGGCCTATTTTTATTTCAATAGCCGCCGCGGATTCAAGATACTTCATATCCACACCAAACCTGCCTGAAGCCACCTGCACAATTACCCGGTCGGCATAAGGTTTCAAATCCTCATGCAAGCCGCCTTCCCCGGTGTTCCAATAAGTGCCGTATTTTACGGCAGCCATGGCCAGAGATTTCTGGGCATTCAAAGATATAGAACCATAACTCATAGCAGAAAACATAATAGGCGTTTCCAGTACCAGTTGGGGAAAAGGTTTTGCATCTTTGCTGTAGATATCCGGTTTTTTTCCGAGAAAAGTTTTTAGCTCCATAGGTTCCCGGAGCGGGTCAATAGACGGATTTGTGACCTGCGAAGCATTAAGCGTAATATGATCAAAATACTCTTTATACTTCTTATCACTGCCCATACCGGTAAGAAGTATTCCGCCTGTTTCTGCCTGTTTAATAATACCGTAAACATCCCTGGAGGCCCAGTGCGCATTCTCTTTTATTTGGGGCAGCTCCTTTTCAATTACCAGAGCGCCGGTAGGACACATATCCTCGCAAAAATGGCAGCCGACGCATTTTTCATCATAAGACGTTATGGTTTCTGTCTCTGCGTCATACTGATGCGTATCATTACTGCACATTCTCACGCAGGCCTGGCAATTCACGCACTTTGCCGGATCTCTTTTTATCTTAAACTCTGTCCTGAATTTTGATTTTGCCATATTATTTATCTTCCTTTAGTTCCACGATTACCGGCTCACCCGAGTTCGGCATCCAGATCTCATCCAATTCCCAGTTTACGCATCTTATCGCAGCTTCCTCGGAGGCAATATAAACATTGTCCCCTTTTCTGCCGGCAACCAGAGGCCGGAGTTTAGTCCGGTCATTTAAACCTATCATGGTTTTATTGGTAGCAACTATTATCGCAAACGGACCGTTTAAAAGCGCCGGACCGTAGATCATCCGAAGTTTTGTGTAGTACTCTTTCTTAGCCGGATCTTCTCTTTCTATCTGGGACCAGAAAGGCGCCGCAAGAACATTTGCTGCGTCATCAAAAGAAAGCCCGTGTTTCCGGACCAAAAGATCAAAGAGATAAGAAATTACCTCTGTATCCGTGGAAAGCGTGCAATAATATCCGAAATTTTCAAGATACCGCCTGTTTATTCCATAAGAGGAGATTTCTCCGTTATGCACCACCGTCCAGGAAAGAATTCCAAAAGGATGCGCCCCGCCCCACCAGGCCACGGAATTAGTAGGGAACCTGTTATGCGCGGTCCAGAGATAACCCTTATATTCGGGTATCCTGTAAAATTCTGCGATTTCATCCGGATTTCCGACGCCTTTAAAAGCCCCCATATTTTTGCCGGAAGAGAAAACAAAAGCATCCCCAATCTCGCGGTTAATAAACATCACTTTCTCAAGCACATAATCTTCCTCAGCGACTTCCCGTTGACCGGTTTTTTCCAACAAGGGCATTAACAGCTCTTCTTTTGGCTTTAAAAAGTACCGCCTGAGAATAGGCATATTTTGCAGGGTCTTTACAAACTTTGTAGGAATAGGTTCTTTGAGGTCCACTTCAAAGTTTTTCTCTATGTAGGCCTCAGCCGCCTCCAGCGAACTTTCTTTTCCATACATGATATGAAAACAATAATGATCTTTATGATCGGGATAGATACCATATGCAGCATAGCCGCTGCCGAGCCCGTTGCCGCGGAACATCATATTGCAAATACTGGTAACAATATCATTACCACTCATTCTCACGCCTTTGGTGTTCATGATCCCTGTTACTCCGCAGGCGGAAGGCACTCTATTTTTTCTTTCGTCTATGTGTATTACCATTCTTTACTCCCTTTTTTCTAAAATCCCGCTATTCTTTTTGTAGCTTTTAAACCTTTTTCACAAAAAAAAAGGCGCTTATGCGTTTTGCTTCGCATAAACACCTTTGTCTGAATACGTCTTCGTATCCACCTGAAATATATCATATGCATAATATATTGTCAACAATAATTACAGTAAGACCGGGTACCTTTATTTCTGCTGCTGTTTTTTAGGTTTTCCAACAGGCGGGAACTTTGTTTTTTTTCTTAGGCTTTCCATCTTTTCTTTTATGCCTTCGAAATTACGGTCTATATCCAGGGTGAGAGCATAATTCCTATACGCTTCGGTAAAGTGGCCATTCACTTCCTGGATCAGTGCGAGGTTATATCTGGCATCCGGATAATACGGATTCAGGGCAACTTCTTTCAGAAACTCTTCTTCCGCCTCTTTGTAATTCAAGAGCCGGTAATTGAACTCTCCCAGATAAAAATGCGTCCGGAGGTCGACTGTGTTTCCCGCCAGCTCACTGTAAATAAGAGAAGCTCCGGCCTGTTGTAAGGCATAATCAGTTTTTTTCTTGCCCGCAGCTTCAATTGCTATTCCAAGTTTTAAATTTGAGAGAAAGAGGAATATTTGCAGGGGCACCGCAACAAGAAAAAGAGCCAGACAGAGCGAGAATATCACTGCTCTGAACTTATTGACTCCAAACCCGGTTTCGCGTACTCCGCAACCGGAAGCCAGCAGACCCAGAAAGACAAAAAACAGAACAGCAGAGGGCGCAATTTTCAAAGGGAAGTTAAAACACATATGGATCATAAAGGCAATAAGGGCGCAGAGCATTCCGATATAGATTATTTTTTTATCCTTATCCGTTTTTGAAAAGTTTCTCACGGTTCCAAAAACAACACTTCCGATAAAAAGAAGCAGAAGTAAAAGCCCTGTGAGACCCAACTCTGAACCTATCTGTAGATAATCATTATGCGCATCCTTGGTTATGATATGAGGATACCCCGCAAACTCCTTTTTTTTCAGGAGTTTTGCTTCATACTCCGTAAAGCGCACCCGGTAGGTGCCTGCGCCAAAGCCGCTCAACGGTTTCTCTTTTATCATTTCAAGAGCGCTCTTCCACATGATCCAGCGGCCCCGCTCTGCAAAGGTTTCAAACCGCCCGATTTTTTCCAGCTTTCCCAGCGCTTCCTCGGGTTTAAAGGAAAAAACAAGGGTGGAAACCAGGGCAAGCAGAGCCAGAGCTGAAATTATCACCGGTTTTCTAAATTTAGGTACATATATTATAAAAAGCACACCAAAAACCAAAACTCCCATAGCCAGACCTATCCAGGCATTCAGGGTCTGCGTAAAAAAAAGGGCAGCAAGAAGCAGTACAGTATTTATGGCATATATGGCTTTGTGTATTATTTTTTCAACAACAAAAAAAAGCGCCATCGAAACGGGAATCAGTAAAATCAGATAACCGCCCAGAAAATTAGCATTTCCCAGAGTGGAAGATATGCGCCCGGTGAAGTTTGAAACCTTAAAAACAAAATCCAGATGAAAATACTGAAAAATGCCGATAATTGAAACCAGAAGCCCGGACAATAAAGCCACATTTAAAAGCCCAAAATAGACATTCTTATTTCCGCTGGCAATGTGAACCACGGCTGTGAAAAGCCCTGCGTAAAAAGCAAATTCCAGGGCCCACCTGAAAGAAATCGGCGGGTTAACGGAGTACAGAACTGACACAAAAGCATAAACCACAAACAATAACAAAAGGAAGGAAACTTTTACATTCAGCTTAATTTTTTGAGTTAAATATTTATACGCCATTACAAGAAAAACAACACTCAAAAGAATGAACACCGCTGCATTTTTAGGAGCTGAAAAGGCCTCTTTACAATACCGCAGATAGAGTAAAGGGGCAATAAAAAGTATCGTAGAAACCAAAAGTAAAAGCATGTCAATATGATACTATGATATGCTTTGTTTTATCAAGTTCAAAAACTTTTTCCCAAATTTCGGCGGGGTGTTATCCCGCCTTCCTAAAATAGTCATTCGTCAATAGTCAATAGTAAATTTCTCTTTGTATCGGGTTTCAAGGTTGAAGTATATCCCGTTAAATGCTAAAATTGACAGCATGAGGCAATTCATTAGATTTCTGTACCCGGGCATAAGATTAAAACGATGGATCCTTTTATTCATCCTCTCCTTTCTAGTTTTTTTCTCGGGTTTATCCGGAGTAATGAGCAAAGCGTTCAAAGGCATTAAAATCAACATTATAAATGTTGAAAAATACATTAACCCGGTTAGAGATATGATTACCAGTTCTACAAAGCTGGTCACCATCGACATTATTGCCATCCTGCTCGGCGGCACCCTCTTATTTTTCGGCATGCGTTTCTTTTTCAAAGCTTTGAACACGCTCTATCCTTCCAAGGTGGATATCGTAAATGCCTCATATGATGAATTAAAACTTCTTAAAGGACCAAAAATAGTTACAGTCGGCGGCGGAACGGGGTTGTCCACTCTTCTTCGAGGACTTAAGGTCTATTCCAGTAATTTGACAGCCGTAGTCACTGTTGCAGATGACGGCGGTTCTTCCGGCAAACTAAGAAAACAGTTGAAAATGCTTCCCCCGGGAGACATAAGAAACTGTATGGTTGCACTCGCAGATTCTTCAAGTTTACTCGGAAAAATATTCCAATATAGATTTAATTCTGTAAATAAAAATCTCGACGGGCACAGTTTTGGCAACCTCTTTATTGCCGCACTCACCAATGTCAGCGGCAGTTTTGAAAAAGGCGTGCAGGAAGCAAGTAAGATTCTGGCTATTCGCGGAAAAGTGCTCCCGGTAACGCTGGAAAGAGTGGTGCTTGAAGCACGGCTGAAAAACAAGAAGACGATCAAAGGGCAATTTAAAATCTCCAACAGCGGACAGCCTATTGAAAAAGTGTTCCTGGTCCCTTCGGATCCTCTACCTTCCGCTACCGCTTTAAATGATATTAAAAAAGCGAAGCTGATAGTTCTGGGTCCCGGTTCTCTTTATACGAGCATAATTCCTAACCTTTTGATAAAGGAAATCAGAGAAGCTATCTGTAATTCCAAGGCCAAGGTTGTATATATTTGCAATATCATGACCCAGCCGGGAGAAACAAAATATTACCGTTTGAGCGATCATATCAATGCCATAAATTCCCACGTTGGCTACGACGATTTTATCAACTTTATCGTAGTGAATAACCAACCCATCCCTGAAGAAATACTTAAAAAGTACGCTAAAAAACATTCCCAACCTGTGGAAATAGACAGAAAATATCTAAAAAAATATGATTCAAAGATTCTCGGCGCCGACCTGCTCCGGATAACGTCTGACGGACTGGTAAGGCATGATCCGGAAAAGCTCGCCAAGATAGTTTTACGTCTTACTTTATAATAAAAGGAGAATTATGAGCTCAGACAAAGTTACCTTAATGATAGGAGTTTCGGGAGCAAGAGGGGTC
>Ga0265593_1000304_pt1 | contig 29922 bp, 39 predicted proteins | sample saktaG_8_FD_190136 | JGI IMG/M metagenome (GOLD analysis project Ga0265593, IMG submission 190136) | Saline water microbial communities from Sakinaw Lake, British Columbia, Canada - sak_2011_5_24_36m | ecosystem: Environmental > Aquatic > Non-marine Saline and Alkaline > Saline ...
TCTTTATGTTTTAATTATTTATGTTTTAATTATTTATGTTACAATTATTTCTTCCCAATCGTCATTTTGATTTTCTTCGGTCAACGCCATGTCTCTAGTCAAATTTTTATGCATGATTATGTGATCTTTTAATAGTTCACTAAGAAGTTCGTTAGAAATTGGTGCATACGATATTCCATTTCTAAAAGTTCTTTTCATTGGAGTTTTTAATAAATCGCCATTGTTTGTATCAACCACCAATATTTCAACGTTTCTATATTTTCCATTGTTGACTAGTTTTTGAAATAACTTAATAACATTTTCAAATTCGCCATTAAATACATTTGGTGTTGTGGTACATGCAAATAGTTTATTATCTATTTTTAAAACAATACCAATCATTCTTTTTGTGTTCTTTTTAACATTATCCGAAACACCTAAATCTTCATCACTTTTTGTTGTGATATTGAATCCTAAGCCCATTTGATTAATTCTATTTGCTTCTTGTTGAAATTTAAACCCATGTGGACTAGCCGCCATGTAGTGACTGCCATCAGTTAATTGTTTAACGTGAATCATTTCATGTGCCAATGTGTTCTTAAATGTTTTATAGGGTAATGAATGAAATGCCGAAATTGCTAAATGGTTTACTTTACTTTCCCCAGTTCTTCTATTAACCATAGCGTTTACATGACCCAAAGAACCTTTTCTTGCCCCCCATTTCATGGGTACTTCAGGAAGTTGGTTGTTGAATAATTGTTTATTTAATTTGTTATATTCACCATACAAATCAATTTCATTTGGATTAATAATATCACTATCACTATAATTGATTACCTCAAATATGTTAGAAATTTCCTCAGTTATTATTTGATTTAATTTATTTTCCATTATCGTTAAAATTGAACATTACAAACATTAGTTTTAAAATCGAAATTTAATGCTGTAATATATAAACTTCCGTTTAATTGTAATTCTGCATCACCAACCACAAATTTCCATTTGATTTCTGAAATGTTTTTATCGACCTCTTGTTCAGTTACATCCGTTTGTTTATTGAGCATAGATACTTTGTATGTTCCCTCAACACTATCAACGCTAACAACAAAATTCTCAACACCAAATTCGTTTAACCAAAAAATGATGTGCCAATTAACGAAAATATTACTTTCATTAATATCAATATCGAAGTCATTTGAAAATGCTTGATAATTGTTAAACCACGAATCTACAATTTGCTGACGAAATTTAAAGTTTTCATGTTCCATTGAATAAGATTCATTAAGAACTTTGCGCCATTCATCTTGAATTATTTCATTTAAATTCATAAGGTATTAATTTTTACATAAATACTTTGCATTGATCTAAAATTCTATTATATTTGTTGAAATTTAAAATGATTTAATATGTTGGCATATAAACTTTGTAGAATTTTAAAAAATGGCGAAATAACTTCGTTGTTTATTAACAAAAAAAAGAGACTAGTTTTTAATGAATGGTTGGAAGCTGAGAATTACCCAACAAAAGGATTTGCAGTAAGACCATTTTGGCACTGTACTTCAGAACCAATTGCACCACATTTGTCGGAAAAAAATAGGGTGTGGATTATGGTTCATATGGATGATTATGTGGAATATCAAAGACCTGAAAGTCAAGGTGGTAAATGGTTTTTAGCGAAACGAATTAAATTGATTGAGAAATTATGATTGCTAAAGAAGAAATATTTGTAAACGAAAGTCATTGGAAAAACATGTCTGCTGATGAGTTGGAAGTGTTCACAATGAAAATATTTAATTATTATCGTGAACAAGGATTTCCATATTACCCAACAGACAAAGAAACTAGAGTTAAAGAATTTGAAAAATTGGTGAACTATGACCGCAGTAATTTATTTGAAAATGATGTGGTCAAACAATCAATGCATGGTCTAGGTCTTGCTTGGTCATATTTTCCACATGCATTCAATGTAAAGAGCAATAATATGTTAACTCCATATGAAGCATTTATGGACGATGAAATCTTTATGAAAGTTATTAGTAAAAGATTGAAAATGGGCACATATATATCCGATTCTGGTATAAGAAAAATGTTGAAGATATATTCTGGCGTTCAAGGTGTTTCAAACTTCAGACCAACAGCAGCAGCGGTAATTTATGACACATTTGCAAAGAATGGGGTTGTTTGGGATATGTCTGGTGGATGGGGGGGCAGATTGTTGGGTGCACTTGCAAGTGGTGTTGATAATTACATTGCGACAGAACCATGTGAAAAAACAATGAGTGGTTTGGTAAATATTTTAGATGACTTCCCAAGTAAAATGGGATATGAAATTCTACATTGTGGAAGTGAAGAATATCGACCACAACATAATTCTTTGGATTTGTGTTTTACATCACCACCATATTTTGATTTGGAGAAATATAGTAATGAACGCAGCCAAAGTTATATTAAATTCCCTACAAAGAAGGAATGGGTAGACGGTTTTTTAACCGAAACATTTGAGAGTTGTCATTTTGGATTAAAACCTGATGGTTGCATGATTATCAATATTGCGGATGTCAAAGGAAAAAATAGTCTTAATCTTGAAAATGAAACAATTGTTGTAGCCGAAAAGGTTGGTTTTAAACTGGTTAAGAAATTTAATTTAGCATTATCAAATGTTAATTTAATAAATAAAGACAGTAAGTATAAGTACGAACCAATGTTTTTATTTGTAAAAAAATATGAACGACAATACATAATAAAGAAATGAAAAACGAATTTTTAGAAAAGGTTGATTGGAATGTATTAAACGAATACATTGAAAATAATTTAATCGTATCAAACAAACATCCAGAACATGACATCTGGATTTTGAACTATTCTCCAAAAGCACAGTTTCAAAAATTCTGGGACGTATACACTACGTCTTGTCGTGGATTAATTATTGATGCCGATGGTAATATATTGGCACGACCAATGGTTAAATTTAAAAATTATGAAGAATATGATCCATCTGAAATTGATATGTCTCAAAGTTTTGAGGTGTTTGAAAAAATGGATGGATCAATGATAATTATTTTTTTCTATGTAGTTATTAATCAATGGATTGTTGCGTCTAGAGGTTCGTTTATTTCTGAACAAGCAATGGAAGCGAAAAAAATGTTGGGAGAAAAATCAGGCGTTTTAAATAAATATTTAACATATATTTTTGAAATAATTTATTCAACAAACCGTATTGTAGTTAATTACGGGGATATGCGTGATTTAATAATGCTTACAGTAATTGATACTAAAACTGGTGAGGAATTGGATTATGAAACCATGTCTGGTTATAATAAATTTTTTACAATTGTAAAAAAATATGATTTGGGAAATGTTGGGAATTTATCTGAACTCAAAAAACTTGAAGAAGATAATAAGGAGGGGTTTGTTGTAAAATTTTCAAACAATTTCAGATTGAAATTGAAATTTAGTGAATATGTTCGTCTGCATAGTATTGTAACAAATGTCTCAAATATAACTGTATGGGAACATTTGAAAAATAACTATGATTTTAATATATTGCTCGAAAAAGTTCCTGATGAGTTTAATGGATGGGTGAAAAAAATAATTAGTCATCTACAATCCAATTATAATGAAATTGAAAGATTAGCATTATTGGACTTCCTGAGAATTTATCATATAAACGAAATTACTGGGCGTAAAGAATTTGCTAACGAAGCAATGAAGACTACACATCGCTCAATACTTTTCAAATTATATGATAAAAAACCATATGATGATCTTATATGGAAAGAAATAAAACCAGTATTTGGAAAACCATTTAAAGATGGATACGAATATATAGGATGATAAAAAACGCCAGTAATTTTGATTTACTGGCGTTTTTTAGTATTTATATATAAACGAAATCCTATGAAACTATTTAAAACTATTTTTAAACTTTTTAAAAAAAAGAAAAAACCTGTACAAAGAAAATTTGGCTGGAAACATGACCCAGAAGACCACAGAGACCTCAAATTCAAAGTAAGCGCACCAAGAGATTTGCCGTCATTGATTGACTTAAGAAAACAATGCCCACCAGTTTATGATCAAGGTCAAACAGGTTCATGCACAGCAAACGCATTAAATGCAGCCTATCAGTTTGAAGAAATGAAACAGGGAAAAGAAAACTTCATGCCCTCAAGACTTTTTGTATATTATAATGAACGAGCAATTGAAGGAACAATCAATGAAGATGCTGGGGCTGCAATTAGGGATGGTATAAAAACGTTGGTCAAAGATGGAGTATGTCCTGAAACAATGTGGAAATATAATGAAAATAAATTTGCAACTAAACCAACACAAGATTGTTATGACGCTGCGTTGAATAATCAGGTATTAAAATATTTGAGTATAAATCCGTCAATACAAGAAATTAAGCATTGTCTTGTTGAAGGGTTTCCAGTGGTATTTGGATTTAATGTGTATGAATCGTTTATGTCCCAAGAAGTAGCGGAAACGGGAGTTGCACAAATGCCAAGTGCAGGTGAACAGCAAAATGGTGGTCATGCAATTATGTGTGTTGGATATGATGATTCAAAAGAAGCACTTATTATTAGAAATAGCTGGGGAACAAATTGGGGATTAAATGGATATTTTTATATGCCATATGGTTACATTACAAACGGGTTATCCGCAGACTTTTGGACAATAAGATTAGTTGAATAACAGTATTTATGTAAATGAATAGATTAATTGAAATTATACAAGAAGAAATAGATAAAATGAGTGCAATTAACCTACAATCATATTATCAACAGCATGCCAATAATAAAGAATGGTTAGCTGCCTTATCAAAATTTCCCGAAGAGTTACAACGAGAAATTATTGTTGAAAGACCAAATGGTGATAATGATGATATTAACGAAATAAAGAACTATGAATTAATTGGTAATCAACCTAAAACATATTATATCACCAATATATTAAACAATAATTTAGATTCGTTAACTCGTATACCACAAAATGTTTTAGATATAATCAACAAAAAATGGAATATTAACGTAAATACTGTAAACGTCTATGACCAAAATCCCGATAGATATCTAAAATATGCTGAAATGAATTCAAATACGGCTAAACCAAGTGTTATGTTCGATGGGGTTATTGGATGGGGTGTTGGGAGATTTATAGCTGCACTAATTAGAGGTGATAAGACAATAAAAGCGTGGGATTTGATAAGTAAATAAAATAATTTCAATTTTTTGTAACTTTTATTTGGAAGTTACGTATTTATAGTTATCTTTGTAAAAATTTTAAAAACAAAAACAATGAAGGCATTTGGTAAATCATATTACGGTTATAAATCTTATAAGAAACTTCTTATGGAATCGGGATTGGTTTGTCAAAATGTAAAACGAAAGTAATATATTAACTAACTAAGCGAAAACCCGATTCATATGAGTCGGGTTTTTTGTTTTAATGAATATTCGGGGTGGTATGCAAATTGGTTGAAGCAAGCAAACTGTAAATTTGTGACGTAAGATACGCTGGGGGTTCGAGTCCCTCCCTCCCCACAAGTTATCAATTAATGATAATGTTTATAAATGCACTCGTAGTTTAATTGGTAAAACCCCATACTTTTAATATGCGAGACTGTGGAATCATACTCCACCGAGTGCACAAAGCATCATATCCATATATAATATTTTTAAATGGGTGTGATGCTTTTTTATTTTGCTACGTATTTATAATAAAATATTATTATGTATCATTGTGATAAATGTGGAAAAGAGTATGAAAAACGCCATGCATATATTGCGCATTGTCGTGTACACTCTGGTTACGTTAGACCCAAGAAGTTAAATTCAAGAAGAAATAAACCCAATAAAACTCAATGCCAATATTGTGGTATTGAGATTAATAATCCTTATAAACTAGGTGGACATATACCACGTTGTAAACTAAACCCAAACTATGAGAATAATTTACAACACTTAATCAAATCTAATCAAAATAAAAATTTTAAATGGTCTGAAGAAGATAAAAAGAGAATTAGTAACAGTATGTTAAAATATTTAAAAGAGAATCCAGATAAAGTTCCATATCTCACAAATCACTCAAGTAAAATAAGTTATCCTGAAAAAATATTTAAAAATGCGCTGGAAGTCTCGAATATTAGTGGGTGGACATATAATTATCAAAATGGAATATATTCATATGATTTTGCATTTATCGAAAAAAAGATTGATGTTGAGATTGATGGCGGTACACATTTATTGGAAAAAGTAAAAAAAATTGATGAGAGAAGAGATGTGTTTAGTAAAGAAAATGGTTGGATTGTTATCAGATTCACAGCTAAAGAAGTTAAAGAAAATGTGTTGAAGTGTATTAACACGTTAAAAACTTTTTTAATTTAAATAATTCTTATTTTTATTTAGTCTAAATAAAAATAATGCTTGCATATTTGAAATTTATGCGTTATATTTGTAAAAATAACATTAAGCTTAAATATTTTAAATAAAATGGCTAAAAAAGTAAAAACTACGACAACAGTTACAACCGTAACAGAAGAAACGTTAACCAATGAGAAAACACATATCATATGTATTCTAGATAGAAGTGGCTCAATGTCAAGCATTATGAGTGATTCGATTGGTGGTTTTAATACATTTCTGAAACAACAAAAAGAACTTCCCGATGAGGCAACAATTACTGTTGTGTTATTTGATGATAAATATGAGTTGCTTTACGATAATGTCGATATTAAAAAAGCAAAAGAACTAACCGACAAAATATGGTATCCAAGAGGAATGACAGCATTGTATGATGCTATTGGAAAAACAATCAACAACGAAAAAGCGAATTTTGTTAAATTAGGTTCTGAGAAACCTTCTAAGGTTTTGGCTTGTATTGTAACTGACGGACTTGAAAATGCAAGCAAGGAGTATAATAAAGATGCAATAAAGAAACTTATTAAAAGTTGTGAAGATGAAGATTGGAACTTTATTTACTTGGCTGCAAATCAAGACGCAATGACCGTTGGAGATTCCTTTGGCATTAGCGTTGGTAATACATATACTTATACGGCAACTACAGTAGGGGTTGACAATATGTCAATGACCATGAACAATGCATCCGCTACATATAGAAGCATGAGTAGCTCAGATGGAAACTTTAAGAAAATGAGTAAAAAACTTATAGATGGAGATAATGATCAAATTAATATTGCTAATGTTAGTAGCACGGGTTCTGCCACCAGTGTAGGATTTAGTGGTGGTGCTACTACAAATTCAGTTACATACGCTAACCCACCTAGCACAAATACTGCCAAATAATTTTTTGTTTTGTATATATTTCCGTTTTTTTTGGGGGAGCATTTGCTCCCCTTTTTTCGTAAATCTTTATCACATAATTAGTTAAAAAATTGTTAAAAATTTTTTAATTATTTTATTAAAGCCTTGTATTTATAGGAACTTGCGATTATATTTGTAAAAATAATTTTAATAAAAATAATTTTAAAAATGACGGAAAATTTAAAGAAAAGTTATACGAAACAAGAGGTGGAAAAGACTACCCTACAATACTTTAGTGGTGATGAATTAGCTACGGACGTATGGATTAAAAAATATTGTTTAAAAGATGATAAAGAATTATATGAACTGTCACCCGATGACATGCATTGGAGAATTGCTAAGGAACTAGCAAGAATTGAAAAGAAATACCCAAATCCACTTAGTGAAGAAGAAATATTCGAAACACTTGAAAAATTTAAAAGAATTGTACCACAAGGGTCACCGATGTCGGGTATTGGCAATGATTTTCAAATAACATCAATAGGAAATTGTTTTGTTATTGGTAATCAACATGATTCGTATGGAAGTATTTTTACTGTTGATCAAGAGCAAGCACAATTAATGAAACGTAGAGGGGGTGTTGGGCACGATTTATCTCACATAAGACCCAATTCATCTTTAGTTAAAAACGATGCGATTAGCTCAACGGGTATTGTTCCATTCATGGAAAGATTCTCAAATACAACAAAAGAAGTCGCACAATCTGGTCGAAGGGGGGCACTCATGCTCTCAATCTCAATTAAACATCCTGATTCTGAAGCGTTTATTGATGCTAAACTAGGACAGGGTAAAGTTACTGGGGCAAATATTTCGGTGAAAATAAATGATGAATTCATGAATGCCGAAATTAATAACAAGGAGTATACTCTTCAATTTCCAGTTGACTCAAATAACCCAACTATTTCAAAAAAAATTGATGCTCGTAAATTGTGGAATAAAATTGCACACAATGCATGGAAATCGGCAGAACCGGGTATTCTTTTTTGGGATACTCTTCGTAGAGAATCCATATCGTCTTGTTATGGTGAGGATTGGATAGAATCTAGCACTAACCCATGTGGCGAACTACCGTTGCCTCCTTATGATTCTTGTCGCTTGTTATTATTAAATCTTTTTGGATATGTTAACAATCCATTTACTGCATTATCTTCATTTAATTGGGAATTATTTAAACACGATGTGATTATTGCCCAAAGGTATATGGACGATATTATTGATTTGGAACTTGAGAAAATCGATAAAATTTTAATAAAAATTGATGGCGACCCCGAACCTGAACACATTAAAATAATTGAGAAAGAATTGTGGATTAAGATAAAAAATAAGGCAGAACTTGGTCGCAGAACAGGTTTGGGTATAACTGCGGAGGGTGATATGTTGGCAGCATTGGGATATCGTTACGGTACTGATGAAGCCACCGACTTTAGCGTTGAGGTGCATAGAACATTAAAATTAGAAGCATATCGTTCATCAGTAATTATGGCTAAAGAACGTGGAGCATTCCCAATATGTGATTGGGTTAAAGAAAAGGACAATCCGTTTATTCAAAGAATTAGGGAAGAAGACCCAATTTTAGGTTCAGAAATGAAAGAATTTGGTCGTAGAAACATTGCACTATTAACAATAGCACCCGCAGGAACTGTAAGCCTTATGACTCAAACTACATCGGGAATCGAACCTTGTTTTCTTCCAGTATATATGCGTAGACGTAAAATTAATCCTCTAGAAAAAGATGTGCGCATTGATTTTGTTGATGAAGAGGGTATTGCTTGGATGGAATATCCAGTATTTCACCATAAATTTGAGATGTGGTTAGAGGTGAATGGATACAGCATTGGCGTTGTTAAAACCATGTCAAAAACACAACTCGATGAAATTGTAAAAAAATCTCCTTATTACAAAGCGACATCAAACGATGTAAATTGGGTTAAAAAAGTGGAAATGCAGGGAAAGGTACAACTTCAGATAGATCATTCAATCAGCTGCACTGTTAACATACCAAATGATGCAACAGAAGAACTTGTATCGAAAATATATGAAACTGGGTGGCGCAGTGGATGCAAAGGTCTTACTGTTTATCGGGATGGTAGTCGTAGTGGTGTGTTGGTGGGTGTTGAAGAAAAGAAAAATAAAGAGATTGAATTCCATGAAAGCCACGCACCAAAACGTCCAAAAAGATTAAAAGGAGAAATTCATCGTTTCCAAAATAGTTTGGAAAAATGGATTGCTGTTGTTGGTTTAAAAGATGGTAAGCCCTATGAATTGTTTACAGGGAAGCTTGAGAATGGATTGAGTAATTTACCTATTACGGTTAAAGATTGTGAAGTAGTAAAAAACATTATTGAAAAAATTGATGCCGAAGGGAATATCATTAAAATCAAAAGGTATGATATTGAGTATATCGATGCCGATGGAGTAAAACAAATTCACACTGGTTTAAATCACGCATTCAATCCCGAATTTTGGAATTATGCAAAACTAATTTCAGGAATAATGCGTCACGGAATGCCAAATGTATATTTATTTGAACTAGTTAGCTCTTTAAATTTTAAAGAGGATTATATTAATACTTGGAAAAATGGTGTTGCACGTGTTATCAAAAGATATATTAAAGATGGTGAAAAAAGCAAAGGAGAATGCCCTGAATGTGGTAGTAATGATTTTGTATTTGCTGAAGGGTGTGTTAGATGCGTGAAATGTTCTTGGAGCAAATGTTCTTAAATAATTTAGAATAAATTTAAATAAAAATGCTTTGAAGTGTTAGAAATATTTTGTATTTTTAACATCTCAATTGCAATTGATAATTGAAATAATAAATAACTGTAATTTAATAATTGTAAAAATGAAACATGTAAAACTTGATGAAAACTATTACCTTGCCACGCAAGAAGTTAATAGTAATGTAACTGTAGAGGTTGCAAAGAAAACTAATCACATTTTTGTGGTTGACGTATCTGGCTCGATGTACAACGAGTTGCCACAAATTCGAACCCAATTGAAAAATAAGCTTTCCACTATTATGAAGGAAGGTGATACAATCTCAATTGTTTGGTTTTCAGGAAGAAACGATGCTGGAATCCTGAAAGAAGAAGTTGAAGTAAAATCTCTCAAAACATTGAGTGATTTGAATGATGCTATTGATAGATGGCTTCGTACTGTCGGAATGACTGCATTTTTGAAACCATTAGAGCTTGTAAAAGACTTGGTTGAAAGAATTAAGAAAAACAGACCTGATGGAGTATTCTCAATGGTATTTCTTACTGATGGTTATAACAATGACTGTCCTTGGAATGAAGTTATTAAGGCACTCAAAAACCTTGAAAACGACATCGTATCTTCAACATTTGTTGAATATGGCTACTACGCAGATACACAAAAATTAACCCAAATGGCATCTATACTTGGTGGTGAAAAAATCAGTTGTGATGGATTTGATGAGTTTGAGCCTATTTTCGATAGTAAACTATCCTCAACAATTCGTGGTGGAAAGAAAACTGTTGTAGAAATTGCCAATAAATATTTATATGATTTTGCTTTTAGCGTAAATGACGGAAGCGTATTATTATACAATATTGTTGACAATAAAATCATGGTTAGTTCAGACGTGAAAGAGGTATATTTCTTCACATCCCAAAGGGTTGGCGAAGAAAGTCTTCCACACACTGCAATGTATGCTGGAATCTATGTTCTTGCAGACAAACTCATGAATGATGATGCTGAAAGGGTTTTCTATGCGCTTGGAGATAATCATTATTACAAAATGCTAGCCAATGCATTTGGAAAACAGAAATTAAATGCGTTTAAAACCGCAATTAAAGACTGTGTTGCAGATACTTCCAAAAGGTTTCCCAATGGAGTTGCAAAAATCCAAAAGGTTGATGACAATGGATATTGTTTAATGAATCTTATTGGTGATTTAGGCGGTCTTGACAATTGTCTATTTTACCCAAACCATCCTAATTTTACTTATAATAGGATTGGTAGAAAACGTGTTGCTAAAGGTTCTGATTTGTCAGATAATGATAAACAAAGATTATCCGAAGCAAAAAATGTTGAAGAAGCAAATAAAATTCTTGAAGAACTCAAGGAGAAAAATGTTGAAATTAAATTTGTTAATTCTAATCCAGATAGAGGTTATTCACTAACCGATTTGGTTTGGAACGAAGAACGTGCCAATCTTAGTGTTCGCATTTATATCGAAGGTGAAGCAATTTTACCTGTAAACAAATTTGGAATCGATAAGGTTGCTTCTTTTAAGTACAACACATTTACTTTGGTAAAAGATGGTATTGTTAATGTCGAATTACTTCCAGTGTCGTATTCCCCCGAATTACACGAGTTATTGAATAATAATAAGGTTAAATGGGCGTTATATACCGCTAAAAATGATTTTGATAATACAATCGTTATTGACTTATCTTCACTACCAATTGTTAACAGAGGTATGGTGAAAGCAGTATCTGCAAATGAACTTGCTAAACAGGAATGGGAACTTTTAAAATTACAAGCCGATAAAAAGGTTTATGATTATTACAGAAAATCTCTATTTCCTAAAACAAGCAAATCTTTTGTTGAAATGTTGGGTCAGGAATGCGCTGATTGGTTAAAAGAAATCGGTATCACTGATTTTAACGGCTTCGCCCCTAAAGTGACTGAAGAAGAATCAACAGATTTTTACATGTCGGTTAACTTGGCAACTAAAGTAAAAGGTTTGTCCTCTCTACCAAAAGTGGAAGACGTACTCACCAAAATCAAAAATGGTGCTCCATTGAAATTAAACGAATGGATTATGTCTAGCGCAATTAATAAATATGTTGAGCAAACTAATTCTGAAATGTTTAAAACATTATCTGATGAACAAAAAGAAGGTGTATTAAGAACATACCTTACAACTAAATCAGATATCTTGAATAAGAATAAGAGAAAAGTTATGCAAAGCATCGCAGAAATAAAATTCTCTTTAATCCTCTCCAAGAAATGGTTTACTGAATTCCAATCATTTGATGAAAATAAACTTTCATTAAAGCTGGATGGTCAAGATTTAGAATTTACTTTTGATTTATCTGAAAAAGAAGTGAAAATCTAAAACATCGATTATCGTATAATTAAAATCCAGAGTCACAAGCTCTGGATTTTTTGTAATATTAAAGTAACCATAAAGTAACCAATCTGTAACAAATATTTGATGCTTCCCATGTTTTTATATTAAAACATATTATGCAAAAAATATTATTATTATTACTCCCACTTTTAATTGGTGGAACAAGTAAAATCAGTAAACCTGAAATATTGGGAATTGTTTATGACAAAGAAACTCACGAAGAATTATGTGGTGTACGTGTAATATCTGATAGCGACACAACTTACACAGATTTTGACGGGCATTTTAAATTACCAAATAATAAAGAAATTACTAAAATTAAGTTCGAATTAATATCATATGATAAAAAAGATACAATCATTGTCAAAACCAATCAATTGATTATCAAGTTATAAGAAAATAATTGAAAAATAATTAAAAAAATGTTTGCAATTACTGTAACATTTTATATCTTTGCAACGTATTTAGTAGAAACAAGTATAAAATATTAGAATTATGAAAACAATTAGTACCATATCAACATCGACATTTACGACATCAAGTCGCAATGGAAATGGTGTATTCTGTTTCGGCAGAAATATTATAGGTACGGGTTTTTGTAATAAAAGTTAAGTTGTGAAATTTAATAAAAAACAAAAACCCGAAATCGAAAGTTTCGGGTTTTTTTGTTCATTGACATGTTGGAAATTCTTTATAAGTCGGGTTAGACAAGTGGTAAGTCAGGAGTCTGCAAAACTTCGATCACTGGTTCAATCCCAGTACCCGACTCATATTGCCTATTAGCTCATTGGTAGAGTGCGAAGCTGATACCTTCGTGGTGAATGGTTCGATTCCATTATAGGCAACGAGAGAGACCGTTTTAGGGTTTTTTAATAGAACTCAGTAATGAGATGCGTAGAAAAATTCAATTTGGAGAAGTACTCAAGTGATTTAAGAGGGTGGTCCTGAAAACCACTAGGTCGTGTTAAAAGCATGGTGCGTGGGTCTGAATCCCACTTTCTCCGCAAAGTCATGTGCAATGGAATAAATCATATGACCTATGCATCGAAAAGAACTCATGACTCTTTAGATGTAAAAGTTCTGGCTTGCATAATACGCTGCCCTAATGTTCAGTTGGAATCCCATACACGGGTATTTGGCAATACTAATGTTGTGTGAAAATTTTGAGAGACATTTGGTAGATTGGAATGTTTACGGGGGTCGTGAGTAGGAGGCTCACACCAGAACTTAAATTATGTATCGATAACTCAGTGGTAGAGTGTTGCCTCAAGACGGGGTGATGTCGGAGATTCGATTCCTTCTCGATACACAATTGGGAACACGGATGTTGATGGGAAACAGATTGGGAGTCCGTCAGAGTACTGTAAAGGGTTTGGGTGCTAATAATTATGGGGGCGTAGCTGAATTGGTTCAAGCGTCTGATTGAAGATCAGAAGTATGTCGGTTCGAGTCCGACAGTCCCCACCAAATTGATAGGTAGTTTAAGTGAATAAAACGCTCCCATTGAAGGGGGATTTATAGGTTTGAATCCTGTTCTATCAGCAATATGCAGAATGTAGCACAATGGTTAGTGTGTCTGACTTCCAATCAGAAAATGCGGTTCGAGTCCGACATTCTGCACAAAAAACATTTGTTTTGTAACAAATTATTACTATTTTTGTTACAAATTTAAAATTTATTATTATGGAAAAAAATAATTGGAAATACGTTTTATTGGAATACACTTACTACACCTATTGTCAAGGAACTAGAGATAGAAATTTTGGACAAAATCTAATTCACTGTCCTTCTGATTGTTCTTTTAATAATATTAGAAGCACACTTTTAAATAAAAGACATCGTGAAGGTAGATATGAAATTGACATTGATTCTGTTAAAGACATAACAATAGAATGGTAAAAAAGTAACAAAACGGTAGATTTACATTAATATGTTTTAATTATACCAATATAATGGTAATATATTGGCATGTAGCTTATTTAGTAGAAGCATCAGCCTTATAAGCTGGAGATCGTGGGTGCAATTCCCACCATGCCAACAGAAAAACAAATGCTCAGTTAGCCAAGTGGTAAGGCAGCACGCTGTTAACGTGCCGAGGAGTAATCCCATCGTAGGTTCGAACCCTGCACTGAGCGCAAACATTTAAATTTTATAGTTATGAGTAAAAGGGTTTTTGATAAAGAAGCGTATGAGAAATACGATAGACCTGCAAAAGATAAATTAGTTGAGGTTCTTGTTAAAAATAGTAATTACGTATTGGGGTGCGATTTAAATACTGAAATGTATAAGAATGGTGATGTTATAATGAAAAATGGAAATAAAAGAGCATTATTTGAAAATGAAGCAAGATTCGCATTTGATAAAATTACTAGTACTTTCTCAACAATACACATCCCAATTAGAAAACGAAATACACGTGCTGATTTTTATGTTGTGTGGAATTATGATTTAACTGAAATGATTATAATTAAAAAAGCGATTATCCAAAAAAATAAAGACAACATAGAGCGTAATGTATGGTGTAAAAATAGTAGTTACTCTGATGGTGGATATTATGAAGATTTCATTTTAATACCAAAAGAAGATACTCAATGGTATGAAATTGATGAGAATTTAAAATTAATACCTTTGGGATATGAATAAAAAATAATGCCTTCTTCGCATAGTTGGTCGATTGCACGGGCTTTGTAACCCCGCTTCGTAAGAACACATCAGTTCGAATCTGATAGAAGGCTCATAATTAAATAATTACAAAATGCTTCTATAGTTCAAGGGATAGAACTACAGCCTTCTAATCTGTAAATTCCAGTTCGAGTCTGGGTGGGAGTACAAATTTAAATTAAATATTATGTTTGAAACTAAAATTACGATTAGTGTTGTTACTGAGCAAGAATTAACAGATGAAGAAGTTTGTGAAATTATGGTGATGCTTAAATATAGGAGTGAAGGATATACAACTGAATATCCAGAATGTATGACATTAAAGAAAGCACAAATGTCAATTCTTAGAAATTATAAGCAAAATACGCTTTCATAGTCCAAGGGATAGGGCGAGATTTTCCTAAAATTTAAATGTCGGTTCGAGTCCGACTGAGAGCACTAAAAACATAATAATTATGGCAACATGTTCTAAGTGTAAGCAACCTGTATATATTCCAGACAATAAAGATTTTGTTGTTTGTAGTTGTGGTGAGGTTGTGATGGTAAATAATAATAGTAATAATTAAAATGCCTTCGTAGTTTAATGGAAAGAATTGGATACTACGGATATTCAGGTGGGGGTTCGATTCCCTTCGAGGGTACTAAATTTGCAGGTGACGCATGAAAGGTGGTGCACCACATTGCCAATGTGGAATAGAGGGGGTTCGACTCCCCTTACCTGCTCTAAATCAAGTGATTACGTTAAAAGAATTTCCAAAATAAATAGGAGAGTTGCCAGAGAGGATTAATGGAGCTGACTGCTAATCAGTTGTACGGGTAAAACCGTGCCGAGGGTTCGAATCCCCCACTCTCCGCATTAATCTTATATAAACGTATTTATATTGAAATATAAATTATGTGGGAATATAAAAAAATAGTTTTGAATTATACATCGTCACCAGAATTAACAACCGAATTAAATAAAATTGGTGAGGATAATTGGGAGATTGTCGAATATAAAGAAGAAAAATCAAACCCATTTGGTAATACTGGTACAACAGTCGTTATATTAGCAAAAAGAATAAAGGAAAGTTTAGGAGAAAAATCCCAAATATTATAGAAAAATAAATATTTTTATTTGTTTGTAACATTTTTATTTGTATATTCGTAGAATAATAATAATAAAAATTATGGGTGATAATTTAAGAGAAGAATTAAAACAATTCTTAAGACACGTGATTGAGGTGCATACTGACAAGTATGGTCATTTACAGATTATCGATACAAACGATGAGGTTCTTAAACGGGAATATTATTCAGGTACGATTGAAGGTGTTGTTGATGGTTATTTATTCGATGAAAAAGACGAATTTTCCGACAAAGAAATTATGAGGTTAATTGAAATGGGATGGACTGTTGGGAAAACCAAGGGATTTGCAACCAAAAATAATGCTTTAAATGTTGTTGGTGATATTGCTTTAACAGTACATCCTTTTGCAAGTGTAAAGAGAAGACAATATGACATTACATGGATTGAAGATGTTACTGAAAAAGTAAGAACAAAACATGGCGACATTGGTGTTGCTGAATACAACATGGCATACCCAAATGGTTATATTAAAGCAAAATCATTTGAAGATTTTAATGATGCATTGCACAAAATCAAAGAAATTGAAAAAAGCATGTACGCTTAAAATGAAATGTGTAAAGAAAAAAGGGAGTAATACTCCCTTTTTTCTTGCATATATGTTATTGTTATTGTATCTTTACAAAAAATAAATTTATTAAATATTTTAGCAATATGACAAAGGAAAAAGATTTGGCTACACAAGATGTAGAAGTACAAGAAGTTTCGGTATTGGAAACCCCAACAGAAACCCTTGGTGAAGAAGTAGAATACACTGAATTCACCGAAGAAGAAAAACAAGAGGTTGAAGAAAAAGAACTTACCGATGAAGAAAAGAAAGAAATTTTAATTGAACAGTTAAAACGTGCAAGGAAAACTTTTAACCCAATTAAAAATATTGGTAAAATAACCACCAATCAATTTGGTGCTGCTTATAAAGAAAATCGAAGACGTAAAAATAAAGTGCAGAGAAAATCAAGAAGTATAAATCGTAAATAAATTTTACTTAAAACAATTAAAAAATGGAAAGAAAACAAGTTTATGAACGTATTGATGGTGAAAGAAATTATCAAGACGAAGTTTGGGGTGTGCGTAGAACGCTAGATGATACTCCTGACGAAGAAAAGCCAGTGGCTGAATGGATCAATTACATTGAATACCATTTATCTAAAGCAAAAGAGCGTGTGTATCATCTTGATACTGAGGCTGCATTGGCTGAAATGCGCAAAATTGCCGCTTTAGCGGTAAGAACAATGGAAATTCATGGTTGTCCTGAAAGAAACAAGCAATAATAAACAATAATTACCTTTATAGCGGTAAAAAAATGGAAAATGTTGACCTTAACAACACATATTGGGATAGACAACACGGATATGTGAGCGAACTACGTATAGATGCACGTTGGATACTCCGTGATGTAAATGGTGATAAACCTGTTGGTTCATTACGAATTGCATCACACCCTGACTTAAAACCGGGGTATCTACGTGCTATCTTTACGTTTGTAACAAGCATTCGTAAAAAAAGTAAAGAAGAAAAACTTAAAACAATTGAGGATTTTCAAATGGAAATGAATGAATTGGAAGTTTATTCTATTAATGATGATGTTAAAACAGATAACGAAACCTATGAAGCACCATATAAAGAACTCGAAGGTTTATTTGGTGTGAAAGTATTTGAATGATGAATATATTTGAAAACTATGTTATTGATAATGAAATAATTATCAATGCTAATGATTGGGAAGATATTGTCAGTCAACACCCCCAAGAATTTTTAATTAAAGAAATGTCGGATGCAATTCAATTGTTTAAAATTAAATTGCCATACCGTGAGATTTTTGAAAAAGATGTTGATGAAGATTACAGTGCACTTAAAAAACTTCAAACATCTAATTTAATTAAAGAAGGCAAGTGGGTTAGCAAATTTGAATATCAATATCCTTTTCTTGATAAGTATATTGATTTATCAAATGTAGGTAATAAAGCTAGTGATTATTTTCATCAAGTTGAGCGTTGGAAATGTGATGCAACTGGATATCCTTCCCCACAAAAAACATGGGAGAATGAGAGATTCAGATTAACATTATTTAAAGCATTGTTCAGTCTTAAAGTTAAAGAGATTAATCCACAAGTTTTTAGGAATATAATATCGCTTAGAAAGTACATTGCAGCCCAATTTAGACCATCTGCAGCAAAGGCTATCTATGACATGTTTCAAGCTAAAACAGTGTTGGATTTAAGCATGGGATGGGGTGATAGAATACTTGGTGCACATGCTTCTGATTATGTTGAAAGATATGTGGGATTTGACCCCAATCATAATTTAATTGAGGGGTATTGTAAACAAATTCCATATTATAATGCATTAAGATTAAAGGAATTTGTTTTAGGTGGAACAAAAAAAACACATAAAATATTTCCACAATGTGCCGAAGATGAGAATATCGTTTTAGAAGATGATTTTGATTTAATTTTCACATCACCACCATATTTTGATAAAGAAAAATATAATGAAAGTGAATTACAATCTTATAAAAAATACAAGGGTTTTGATTCTTGGATGAAAGATTTTCTTTTTAAAACAATTGAGATTCGTGGTAAAAATTTGAAAAGTGGCGGGCATTTAGTTATTAATATCAGTGACATTTATACAAGAAAGAAATTATATAAAATTTGTGATGGTATGAATGATTATATTGCAAGTACAAATGAATATGATTATATTGGCGCAATTGGATTAAGAATGCCAAAGAGACCAATGAGCATATCATCAGATACAGTTGGTATATACGCTGAACCAATTTTTATTTGGAGAAAGAAATAAAACAATATAAAATGGAAAATTCGAAAAAAGGTATTGATGCAGTAGAATTATTGAACAATTTGTTAACTGAAGAAATTAAGAAAGACAAGGAAAAAGATTTTACTGCAACAACAAGCAAAGGCGGTGGATTGAGATTTAATCAAGGGAAACTAAGATATGATCTTGTACACCCAAAAGCACATGCTGACATGGTTGACGTGTTAACTTACGGAGCATCAAAGTATTATGATCGTAACTGGGAAAACGGCTTATCGTGGACATCGATTATTGCGTCATTAAAACGACATTTAGCTGCCATTGAAGCTGGTGAAGATTATGATATTGGTGAAGGTGGTAGTGGTAAATTACATATAGCAAATTTAGCTTGTAATGCACATTTTTTAAATGCATTTTATTATGATTTTCCACAAGGAGATGACAGACCCAAAAAATTTTTAAAAATTCCTAAAATTGGGTTTGATATTGACGGTGTGTTGGCAGATTTCAACGGTTCGTGGCATAAATTATATCCCGAAGTACAAATGAAAACATCATGGCATTTCGACAGAAATATCAAAGAAAGATTTAATACAATGCGGGAAGAAGGAACGTTAGATGATTTCTATCTAAATATTAAACCTTTGTTTGACCCAACAGAACTATCATTTGAACCTTGGTGTTATATAACATCTAGACCAGTTTCACAAAAAGTAAGTGAAGATTGGCTCGACAGTAAAGGATTTCCAGCCAAACCCGTATATAGCGTTGATATATTAAAAAGCAAGGTGGAAGTTGCAAAAGAAGCTGGCGTTGAAATATTTATTGATGATTCATATGATAATTTTGTTGATTTAAATAATAATGGTATTTTTACATATCTATATACAGCACCTTGGAATGTTAAATATGATGTTGGTCATATGCGACTTAATTCATTAAACGAGCTTCCATTGCTAAACAAATAGCGTGTTGTCGTGTATTTATATTTGATAAAATTTATATATGAGTAATATTATAGACGATGTTGTCGATGAAATTGTAATAAAACCAAAAAACACCATAAAGTTTGTTAAATGGATTATTGGTATATCATTTACGTTGATTGTTGGTGCATATACCATTGGTAATATTGTGTCAAATTGGACTAATGAGATTGAATCCAATACTGAAGATATTAAAAAAAACACTGAAGAAATTAAGAAAGACAAGGAAGATATTAATAAACTTAAATTAACATCTGAAATACATGAAGAAAAAATTAAACGACTTAACGAAGAAGTGAATACTCTTAATAAATTATTTCCAGTTTTATTGAAATTAAAATGAAAAAAAATGTTAAAATATGTTGTATTTCTGATACCCACAACAAACACAAACAATTAATAATTCCTGAATGTGATTTTTTAATCCATTGTGGTGATATTAGTTCTATGGGTTATGAGCATGAAATTATTAGTTTTCTTTCTTGGTTTAATAAACAAAAGGCTAAACATAAGATTTTTATTGCTGGTAATCATGATTGGATGTTTGAACGAAATAGAACACTAGCCAAATCATTAATACCAGAAGGAATTATTTATTTGGAAGACGAAGCAATTGAAATCGAAGGTATTAATTTCTATGGTACACCAGTAAATCTTGAATTTTATAATTGGGCTTTTAATAGAACCGAAGAATCTTTAAGAAGATATTTTGAGGGAATACCCGATAATGTTGATGTTTTAATTACACATAATCCACCATATGGTATTCTAGATGAAGTAAATAATGATGGTATAAATTTAGGTTCTCCTTCATTAACAGATATTGTGTTAACTAGAGTTAAGCCAAAAATACATGCTTTTGGTCATATTCACTCAAGTCATGGGACTAAAAGGATTGGTAATACCTTATTTATTAATGCATCGAATTTAGATGAAGATTATCAATGTGTTTATGAACCAATAGTGATTGAGATTTAAAGCCAGATTTTTCTGGCTTTTTTATTGTAATGTGGTATTTATGTGAAAAATTATTTTAACCTTAAATTATTATTCACATGAATATTAATGAATTATTCAAAAACATACAAAATAAATTCTCTTCAGAAGATTTAAGTGGAGAGTTTACTGTTGGAGGAAATTGTATTGTTTGGACATATGTTCTCGACAATTATGATAATACTAATTATAACAAAAGTTTTTATAGCGATGATGAAGAAGATGAACTTTTAGAGTTTGATTTTGAATCTACAAGTTCTGAAGAATTATTATTGGAAGCGTATGATAATGATTTTCAGAAGGTTGAAGGATTACTAGACGAATTGGATGAAACTCAAGATTGGACTATTGGAGAACCAGAAACTATTGACGACACAATTTCTTTCAAAATATTTTAATTTCTTGTAACATATGTGATTTCTTTTTCGTAATATTGCAAAAAAGAAATATATTATGGGAGGCAAAGCATTAAATAGGTACGGTGTTTTTACAGAAAGAAAGAACACAGAAGAATTCAATCAAATTGGTTATGAAATTGGCGTTAAAGTATTTTTTGATTTGGCATTGTTTAGTCATGTTATTAAATGTTATAACACAAAAGCAGATCACGGTGATTTAGATTTATTAATTAAAGTTGATATTGATACTAATATCAATTGGAATGAGTATATCAAAACAGCTTTTAATCCTAAAGCCGTTTATTCAAACGGTGGTGTACACTCATTTGATTATAAAGATTTCCAAATTGATTTTATCCCAATAAAAGCAAGTAACTGGGAAATAGCAAAAACTTACTTTTCATTTGATCCATTGGGTAACATAATGGGTAAAACTTATCATAAATTTGGGTTGTCTTATGGATGGGAAGGTTTGTTCTATAAATTCAGAAATTTTAATGGAAATAATTCTGCCGACATTTTATTGTCTGCTGATGCTAAAAAAATATTTGAATTTGGTGGATACGATTATGATAGATATTTGAAAGGTTTTGAAACTCTTGAGGATATTCTTAAATTTACAATTGATGGTAAATATTTTGATTCGGAGATGTTTAAAATTGAAAATCTTAAGCATCTCGATAGAAAAAGAAATCGTAAACGTGGTTCATATCATATTTTCTTGAATTATCTAACTGAAAATAATATTGTTAAAGAATATCCTTTTGATAGAAATAAAGATAATTATCTTGATGCTATTAACAAGTTTTTTCCTGAAGCAGATTTAATGGATAAGTTATATGTTTTAAAGGAAAAAGATAGACTTAATAATGTTATCTCACAAAAGTTCAATGGGGATATTGTTATGTCATGGCTTCCAAACTTACAAGGTAAAGAATTAGGTATTGCAATCGGCAAATTTAAATCTGCACTTGGGGAAGATTATGATAATTTCGTTTTAAGATCAACATATATACAGATTCATAGTCGTTTTTTTGAAATTTATAATGGGTAGTTTAAACAACATTTTAAAAGCTGGAAGCAAAAATTTGAATACCGAAAATTGGAAGGTTTATCATCCAAGTGGAAGACATATGTTTACTTGTGGCGAAAAAAAAGCTAATTGGTATTTGGATAAAAATCTGGCTGCTATAACTGGCAACAAACAAATTCAATTTAATTTTGTACCAAAAGGAAATGGTTTTGAAGATAATGAAGAATTTGGTCGTGGCATGAGAGAATCTAGATGCGTTGTAAGTGGGATAAAAACCGACTTACAACGTCATCATATTGTTCCATATTGCTATAGGCAATTTTTTCCTGAAAAGTTTAAATCAAAAAATCATCATGATGTTGTTTTAATTAACGATAAAAAACATTCTGAATATGAACAAATGGCAAATGAATATAAGGACGAAATAGCTCGAATTTACGAAGTTAAAACAATAAACGAACTCAACATCGAATATACCGCTAAACTACGTGAAAACGGCAAGGATGGCTCAATGTTGTTGAATAACATCCATTCATTATTTAGAAATTATAATAAGATGCCTGAAGAGGTGAAAATAAACAAATTGGTTTATATTTCAGAAAATAGCAATCTTCCTTATGATGCCTTAATTAAGCTCAATTACATTCAGCTATATAAATTATATTTACAATTAACCGATGAACATATTACAAATACCCAACAATTTAAAGGTGAAAATAGATATATGTATGAACATGGGTATTATGTTATGCAAAAACTAAACACAGAAGAAAAGATCATAGATTTTGTAAAGCTATGGAGAAATCATTTTATTAATATCATGCAACCCGAATACATGCCATATGGATGGTCTGTTGATTTCAGAATTAAAACTAATATTTAAAATACTTGTTTTATTAATAATAAATAACTATATTTGTAATCTAAAAATAAATAATATGAAATTATACAAAGCGTTAAAATTAAGAAAAAGTTTAGTTGGTGAAATCACTAAACTAAAACAGCAAATTAAAGAAAAAAATTCTTATTTGACAGGTTCACTTAACGGAGAAAAATTCGATGTAAATAAATTATATCTGGAGCTTCTTAACAAGATTAATGATCTTGTCGGATTAAAATTTGCAATTAATGAAGCCAATGCTGAAATTCAATCAAAAATTTATGTTCTTTCGGAAAATAAAGCACTAATTGCATTTTGGAATGAAGTAAGCGTTGTTGAGGGCATGGAATCTAAAGGATATAGTGAAACTCTAAGAGAATACAAAGTTCAAGTTGACGAATCCCAACGTAACGAAATTGTTAAAGCATTACAAATAAAAGTAGATGCACTTCAAGAAGAAATCGATACGTATAATTATACAACCGACATTCCTTGGGATGTAGAATAACATAGAAGTGTGCTGTTTGACTATTAATGTAAATGTTATTTCCTTTATGGACAAAACGATAGAGATTAGAATGTTCAAAAATCCTGAATTCATGACTTAAAGACTTAAAAATCAAGAGTTAAAATTCAATTTCGATATTTATAATTAATTGCAAACACACACTTTTTTAATATTTTTATGAAAAATTTAAACACAAAATTCGATTTTGATGACATACTAATAATGCCATCAGTTTCAACAGAAATTACAAGCAGATACAAAGATATTACCTTACCAGAAATATTACCACTTTTCACAGCACCAATGGATACTGTTGTGAATCTCGATAATATTGATGATTATATTGATAACCGTATTAACATCACGCTACCAAGAACAGTTAAATATATTGACTTCCTCAAACATAGTAGTAATTACTATGACAGACATCATATTCATGAAAATATTTTCATTAGTTTGGGATTTGAAGACATCGATAAACCAGCAAAATTTTATGGACATGATACTAGAGATTTTGCTCACTATCAACCAAATACTCATATACTTATTGATGTTGCGAATGGTCATATGTCAAAAATTATTAATTATGCTAAAGACATAAAAACACATCGACCAGACATTAAAATCATGGTGGGTAATATTGCCAATCCAAAAACATATACATGGTATGCAGAACAAAATTGTGTTGACTATATTCGTGTAGGCATTGGCAATGGTGGTGGTTGTTGGGTTGATGGTACAAAAATTGCAACCAAAAATAATGGTCTAATTAATATAGAAGATGTGGAAATTGGTGAAATGGTTTTGACACACAATAAAACATATCAGGAAGTTATATCAAAGGTTTCATACCCCACATCAGAAAAGTTATTAGAAGTTAATGGTGAGATTTGTACTGACAACCATAAAATTTATGTGGCGAATAGTTCAGATGTTCATCAAATTAATGATGATAATTATTTGGATTTTTGTTATTGGGTTGAAGCAAAAAATATTAATGAAGACCTACACGTTGTTATTAGTTTTGAGAATGATTAACAATATTTGATTGGAAACGGTATTTTTTGTATAACCATAGTATTTATATAAAATATTATATCATGCTTAACAAATATTCAAATATCTGCAAAATCGATAAAGTTTTAATTGAAGATGAAAATGGTAGAGCAGTTAGTAAATTACGAAGATATGTAGAGTCACACCACAAAATTTCATTTGAAGCATATGTTTTAAAATATTATTACAAAAACGTGAAACCAATGTGCTTATGTGGATGTGGAAAAGAAACATTATTTTTCAAAGGTAATTATTTTAAATATTTTAACGATCACAAAAACAATACGATGCCAACCGATGAAGCAAAAAAAAAGACTCATATTAATAGATTATTAAAAAATGGTTTTGATTTTAGGTTAAAAAGATTAGGTTTTACAATTCAAGAATTAACAAACTTATATGAAAAATTCATAGGGTTTGAAATTAATTTTAGTGATATTGAGAAAATTTATGGGATAGACAAAAGAACACTTAAAAAATATTGGAACGAATTAAAATTAATTGAAAATAATGAAAATTTTAATAGAATTTGCAAAAGGCATCAAAGTTATTGGTCGAATAAAAACGATGGTCATAAAAAAAGAATTTCCGAAGATGTTTTATATGAAATATATAAGTTTATAAAAACTAACCCAAATAAATATACATTAAAGGAAACAAAAGAATTGTTTAGTATTGAAAATACAATACTTGTAATATATAAAAGATTGATAGAACATTTCGATAAAAAAGAAATTGATTCCATGCTGAAACTTGGAATTTCCTCAAGACCAGAGACTGAATTTTATAATGTTTTAAAATTTTATTATGGTGATGACGTACAAAAAAATTATATATTAGAAAAAAAACATTATGACTATATTTTAATTAATAAAATTTTAATTGAATATGATGGTGATTATTGGCACTCAAAACCCAATCACATGGAAAACGATAAGATTAAAAATGCTATTGCACAAAAAAATGGCTTTATAGTTTTTAGAATAAAAGATAGTGAATCAAAAAATATTGAAATATTAAATGCTCTAAACAGACAATATAAAAGACATAAAAATGAAAATTAAGTTTAATAAGGTAGTAAAAAATAATGTTTATTTGGAATCTCCAATTGTTAATGATTTAACAATTAATGGTTCGCATAGTTATTGTGTTGGTGAAAATAAAATGGTTGTACATAATTGTTTAACCACCAAACAGTCTGGCGTTGGACACCCAATGGCATCATTGATTCATGAGGTTCGTAACGAAAAATTATTATACGTCTTAGATCATAAGGATGATATTGATTTTAAATTTCCACCAGCAATTGTTGCTGACGGTGGTATGAAAGATTATTCTGATATTATTAAAGCACTTGCGTTAGGTGCTGATTATGTGATGATTGGCTCAATATTTAATAAGGCTTTAGAAAGTTGTGCTGATAATTATTTATATGGAATAAAGCTAAATAAAAAGATTGGTGAATATTTATTTGATAAAGGATTCCCAATTAAAAAGTATTTCAGAGGTATGAGTACTAAAGAAGCACAAAAGGCAATGGGTAAAAATACATTTAAAACATCTGAAGGTGTTGTAAGATATAGAAAAGTTGAGTATCATTTATATGGATGGGTTGAGAATTTTCAACACTATCTTAGAAATGCAATGAGTTACGCAGATGCAAAAACATTAGAAGATTTTATTGGTAAAGTTGAGATTATTCAAATCTCTAAAAGCGCATATGACAGATTTAATAAATAAAGTAAATAATACAGATATTAATTTTATCCAAGAACTGTATAATAAATATCAGCCAATATTAGGGACAATTAAAAATATACCACAACTTCCATATTTCATATATACTTTTGATATAGGATTCAATTATATTAAAGAAAAACATTTGGACTTATCTTCAGATTGGAAAACTTGGTCAATGGTTTGTCTAAAACAATTATTCTTTAAAGGATTCATTAAAAACGAATCAGATATAATAATAGAAATTGATAAATTTATTGATCATTATAAAAATGATTATGATGCATTTATTCATGATACTGCAATGTTTACAAGTGAATATTATAGAGACTATGCATTCGTGTTCGAATATACATTCAAAAGAAAAGGGTAGACTAAGCTACCCTTTTCTTATCCTAATTCCAGTTCGGTTAGTTGATCTTCATATTTCAGCTTTAATATTCTTAAATTTTCGGTTTTCACATCAGAAATTTTAAATTTCTCAAAATTTGCAATTTTCTTCTCAAGGTCATTAATTTTATATTTTAAAACCTCAATCTCTCGCTTTATATTCATAATTGTTATAATTAAATCAAACTAATTTTTACTATAAATACTAAAACTCTTGATAATGTCAAATGATTTTTGTACATTTGTCGATTAATACTAAATAAAATTTTGGAAAATGGAAGGATATATCAAATACGAAAGATTTTGCATTAAAATTAAAGAGGATAAAATTCAAACGGTTTTTGATGATTTAGTTACCAGAGGCTATGATATCGTGTATTATAACGAAAGAACGTTATCACAAGAACCATATGAACCATATGAAATATTATTAACCATTGTTGGGGGCAAAAGACAAAATAGAATACTATGAGTATAGATGCGGGATACCTTGTTGAAACAAAAACAGGTAAAAAGGGTAGAACATACCATAAAGAAAAAAAAATAAATAAAAAAACTGTCGTACATATTGATGTGGACGGAAAGGATGTTAAAATGCTCTGCGACCCAAATAGTTTAAAAATTATTGGGTTTGTAGATTAAAAATATTAATCATGAAAGATTTAATAAAAGACCATACGTACCTAATAAAATTCGGTTGTCAATTTAAATTATATAATATAACAATTTTGTTGATTACAAAAACAGCATACCATGTTAGATGGAATAATGGTTTGGAATCAACCGACAATTGGAATGAGATTAATAAATTTGATGAATTATATTCTCTTGTTGAAGACATTACTGATTTTGTGACCGAAACCCAAACATCTGCACGTATATTGTGCCCATATTGTTTAGGTGCTGGAGCAATACGTGACGATAATTCATCATCAGGTACAAAAGTATGTCCACATTGCTGGGGAACAAAAAGAGTATCCGCATAGTATTTATAACAAAACGTTATAACTATGCTATCATTTAAAACCCACCCACAAGAAGTTCAAGAAATGAAAGATATCATCAATAGTGGTAAATTTCATTCAGTAACCTTTATCAAAGCCGATAATTCAATTAGATTTGCAAACGGAAAAAAATTAGTTTATGCTGGCTCTACCTCTGATGATCAAAGAGGTAGATATGATAGACAGGATGCTAACATAATAACAATTTTTGATAATAATAAACCTAAACTTGGTGCTGATTATAAACCAATGGTAAATCCAGAAACTGGAAGACCTATTATGGGAGCACCAATTAGTGTAAGATTGGATCGATTGCTTTATTTTAAATCTGGTTCATTTGTTCGTGACTTTACTGAAGAAAATAATGAAGCAATTCAAAATGCTGGAATTACTCCAGAACAAGTTGAACAAATTAGAAAAAAAATGAAACTGGAAAATATTATTCAAGAAGAAATTGAAAACCTATATAATTAATTCTTAATTATCTTTATATCAAAATATCTTTCCATATCATACACGCATTGTGAACTTTCTTTAATGTTTATATCATAATTCATGTTCACATTATAAAATAATGTTCCAACCTCAACAGGCAATCCGTGTGGGTATGGTGTGGAAATTCCGAAATTAATAATGTTATTTATTTCACCTTTCATTAAGTTAAATTTATCATTATCCATTAACTCTAATGCAAGTCTTAATTCGTTAAATAATTCAATATCTTCCTTAGTACCAGTGGTTTGCGTAGCGGCAGATTCAATTACACGCATATTATCATTCATATCAAACATATTTTATATTATTAGAACTCAAATATAATATATATTAACAAGAATTGCAATGTTTTATAAAAAAACATGAAAACTTAATGATAAATAAACAGTATTTATACATGAAACACATATGATTATGGAAAATTTTTATTTGATACTAATAAAAAATAGTGGTGATATTATTCATGACGTATTTGCCACATCCCATAAAGATTTAATTGGGAAATATATCTCATTTGATGATAAGAAAGATTCATATTTTAAAGCAACATTCCTCCCAAAAGATAGACTTGATAATGTTAATGACTATACTTTATACATTAATGAAATCTATGTACCAGAATGGTTTGACAATGATTTCAAAAAAAATATATTGGAGAAATTAAAAATAATTATTTCCTCAATGATAATTAAAGGACGTAAAACAATATTGTTACACGAGGGTGCAATTTTAAGTAAATGCGCTGTTATTGATGAAGTAAAAAATTCTGTTATTTTTGCAATGTATGATAATGCAAGAATAAAACTATTTTGCTGTAGTTCAGAAATCAGTATGATGACTGATGATACGGTAATCGATGAAATGAGAGATAGTGCCAAAATCTTAGAAATGTGCGGATTTGCACATATAAAAAAAATGTATAATTATACCAAAGTAATGAAAATGTATGGAAGAGCAAAAGTATGTGAAATGTATGATCATGCACGTATTGTTGCGCTTAAAGGCGATGCAAATATAGAGGAAATGTATAATAAGTCCAAAGCAGATAGGTTAAACCATATGTCAAAAGTTGATGAAATGCATGGGTTTTCAGTAATTGAGGAAATGAGAAATTATAGTGTTGTTGAAAAGATGTTCGACAAATCTAGAATCAATTATATGAATGAAGAATCAAGCGTTTTGGAAATGTACGGAGAATCATCAATTGAAGAAATGTACGGAAATACAATCGTTGAGAAAATCCACGAAAATTCTTTGGTACATAAATTATATGAAATGGCAAAAATTTTAGAAAAACAATTGGAAAAATAAAAAAGTGTTTGCAAATCATTTATTTTTTATGTAGCTTTACAGAAAAAAATAAATGAAAAATAAAAGAGTTGCACTTATTGCCCATGACCAACGTAAACAAGATATGATTGAGTGGGTGAAATATAATGCTGATGTGTTACTAAACAATGACTTATATTGCA
>Ga0265593_1000305_pt1 | contig 29826 bp, 27 predicted proteins | sample saktaG_8_FD_190136 | JGI IMG/M metagenome (GOLD analysis project Ga0265593, IMG submission 190136) | Saline water microbial communities from Sakinaw Lake, British Columbia, Canada - sak_2011_5_24_36m | ecosystem: Environmental > Aquatic > Non-marine Saline and Alkaline > Saline ...
CCAAGCTAAATATCAAGCATGGCTCGATGTTGAAAAAGCAGTGGTCATTGCATGGAATAAACTGGGATTGATTCCCGATGAAGATGCTGCGAAGATAGTTGCCAATGCAGGTTTTAGTGTTGAACGTATAGATGAGATCGAAGCGATTACTCGACATGATTTGATTGCGTTCACTACATCGGTTTCTGAGACGCTGGGAGAAGAGAGTCGTTGGTTTCATTATGGGATGACGAGTTCGGATACAGTGGATACTGCTGTTGCATTACAAATGCGTGACTCATTGGCACTTATTATAGAAGATGTCAAAATGGTGATGGAGTCGATAAAGCTTCGTGCGATGGAACACAAGATGACATTGATGGTAGGACGCTCACACGGTATTCATGGAGAGCCTATTACGTTTGGTTTGGTGTTAGCGGTTTGGTATGATGAGATGGCGCGTCATCTCACTAACTTGGAACAAACAATGGAAGTGATTGCTGTGGGTCAAGTATCAGGAGCGATGGGTAATTTCGCTCACGCACCCTTAGAGCTTGAAGAGTATGCGTGTGAGGCGTTAGGACTAAAACCTGCCCCTGCATCCAACCAAGTCATCCAGCGTGATCGTTATGCACGTCTCGCATCTACGTTAGCGTTGTTAGCTAGCTCGATCGAAAAGTTTGCAGTACAAGTTCGTCATTGGCAGCGTACGGAAGTGTATGAGTGTGAAGAGTATTTTGCTGTGGGGCAAAAGGGTTCATCGGCAATGCCTCATAAACGTAATCCTATTTTGACAGAGAACATTACGGGCCTTGCTCGTATGGTTCGCTCGTATGCAGTACCTGCGATGGAAAACGTGGCGTTATGGCATGAGCGTGATATTTCTCACAGTTCTACCGAGCGTTTTTGGCTTCCGGACAGTTTTGTAACAAGCGATTTTATGCTGCACCGTTTTAACAGTGTTATCTCTAAACTCGTCGTCTATCCTGAGAACATGATGCGTAACCTAAACCTAACAGGCGGTTTGGTTTTCTCTCAGCGTGTATTGCTTGAGCTTCCCCTCAAAGGTGTTAGTCGTGAAGACGCCTACCGTATTGTTCAGCGCAATGCGATGAAAGTATGGGAGGGGTTGCAGCACGGGAAAAGTGCAACCAACGAAAAAGGCGAAAGCTTGTATTTACAATTTTTATTGGATGATGAAGAATTGCGTCAAAGTTTGAGTGAAGAAGCGATTCGTGAATGTTTTAATTTTGATTATTATACGAAAAACGTTGATCGTATTTTTGCAAGAGTGTTTAAATAGTTGGCTCACTATTTGCTTAGAATTTATGAGCAAAAAAGAGTCACCAAACTATAAGAATTTCTAAAATTTAGAGGGTATAATACTCCCTCTTAAGAACATCAAGGAATGTACCGAATGCTAACCATTATCAAACGTAACGGCCGTCGTGAGCCACTCGATATTTCTAAAATTCAAAAATATACTTTTGCTGCCGTTGACGGGCTGATTAATGTTTCGCAGAGCGAACTTGAAGTGGATGCTCAAATCCAGTTTCGTGACGGGATTACGAGCAATGAAATTCAGCATACGTTGATTAAAACTGCAGTCGATAAAATTGACATCGATTCCCCTAACTGGACGTTTGTGGCATCACGCCTTTTCTTGTATGATTTGTATCACCGCGTCAATGGGTTTACGGGATATGGCAGTCTCAAGAGTTATTTTGAGCGTTGTGAGGCTGAGGGACGTATTCTTTTGGGATTACGAGAGAAGTTTGATTTAACTGTTCTTGAAAAGCATATCGTCCCTGAACGAGACCTAGAATTTAACTATTTGGGTGTTAAAACGCTTTACGATCGTTATCTTATCAAAGACCGCAAGGGTGACCCTATCGAGCTTCCTCAGCATATGTTTATGGCTATCTCGATGTTTTTGGCACAAAATGAGTCTGACCGTGAAGGGTGGGCGATTAAGTTTTATGACATGATTAGCCAATTCCAAGTGATGCTTGCCACCCCTACACTCTCCAATGCCCGCACAACACGTCATCAGCTTAGTTCGTGTTACATTGGTTCAAGCCCTGATAATATCGAAGGTATTTTTGACGGCTACAAAGAGATGGCATTGCTTTCCAAATTTGGTGGCGGAATCGGTTGGGATTGGACGCGAGTTCGTGCAATGGGTTCATTTATCGACGGCCATAAAAACGCTGCCGGTGGAACCGTACCATTTTTGAAAATCACCAATGATATCGCGATCGCGGTCGATCAGTTGGGGACTCGTAAAGGGGCAATCGCTGTTTATCTCGAGCCGTGGCACATGGATGTTAAAGATTTCCTCGACATCAAGAAAAACTCTGGTGAAGAGCGCCGTCGTGCCCATGACTTGTTCCCTGCTTTGTGGATTAACGATATGTTTATGAAACGGGTTGTCGAAGACGGTATCTGGACGATGTTTGATCCGTATGATGTCAAAGATTTGAGTGAGCTATACGGCGATGCGTTTGAGAAGCGTTATATAGAGCTTGAGCAAGATGCAAGCGTAATCAAAGAGCATACAAAAGCAAAAGATCTGTGGAAAAAAATCCTCACCAGTTATTTTGAATCGGGCAGTCCGTTCTTGTGTTTTAAAGACAGTGCTAACCGCGCTAACCCGAATGACCATTATGGGATTATCCGCAGTTCAAACCTGTGTACCGAGATTTTCCAAAACACACAGCCGAATCATTATCTCATCAAAATCAAATTTGAAGATGGGACATTTGTAACGTACGAAGAAGATGAGTTAGTGAAAGTGGATAGCGGTATTGAAAAACCTGCTAACAAAGTTACGGCACTAGACTCGTTGGGCGGACGACCTATTTACATTGTGGAAAAAGAAAAAGTCGATGGCGCAACGGCAGTGTGTAACCTAGCCTCTGTGAATCTCTCTCGCATTAACACCAAAGAAGAGATTGACCGTATCGTTCCTATCGCCATTCGTGCGCTGGATAACGTTATTGATCTGAACTTCTATCCGTTAGAAAAAGTCAAACGCACTAACATGAAAAGTCGTGCAATCGGTTTGGGTGTTATGGGTGAAGCGCAGATGCTCGCTGAGAATAAAATCATGTGGGGAACACAAGAGCATTTCGATAAGATCGATGAAGTGATGGAAGCGGTCAGCTATAACGCGATCAAAGCATCAAGCGATTTGGCGGTCGAAAAAGGGTCGTATGCGGAGTACCAAGGTTCCAAATGGAGCCGTGGTATTTTGCCGATGGATCATGCGACAGCGGAAGTTCGTAATCTCGTTGATCGCGGCGGATTGTTTGCTTCTAGCTACGACTGGGATGTTCTACGTGAAACCATCAAAAAACAAGGGATGCGCAACGGCTATTTGATGGCGATTGCACCAACGAGTTCGATTTCAATCCTCACCGGTACGACACAAACCATTGAACCGGTTTATAAACGTAAGTGGTTTGAAGAGAATCTTTCTGGGCTTATTCCGGTTGTTGCTCCGAAACTTTCTCCAGAAACATGGGGCTATTATACTCCTGCCTACGATTTGGATCAAACGATCTTGATCAAAGCGGCAGCTATTCGCCAAAAGTGGATTGACCAAGGGCAAAGTCTCAATATCTTTATCACGTTGGACAAAGCTAGTGGTAAATATCTCAATGATATTTATATGCTCGCATGGAAACTGGGTCTTAAATCGACCTATTACTTACGATCACAATCTCCTGAAGCCAAAGAAGATACAGCAGATCGATCCATAGAGTGTGACGGGTGCCAGTAAAGCCCCTAAACGCTCAAGCGCTAACGTCTTTGTTGGCGCGTTTGGACAATGCAAAACACGGTGAAATCCGTTCCGTCACCCCGCTCTCCCCTACATCTATCGAAATTCGTTTTAGCGTTCAAGACATTGCTCGCGGGTATGATTGGATTGATATTGCATTTCGTGTGGAAGGTGTGAGTGATGCGAAGCTTGCTAGTAATAATGTTTTGAAATCACTTGATATTTCTGAGGGGATAACGGTTGAAATAAGTGCTAACACTTGCGCGTTAGCAATCGGTAGATATAACGGGCGTGTGAATGAAGCACCGCTGTACATACTCGGTGCATCGATGGGGTATGAAGAGTTGCCGTTTAGCGCTTAATTAGTTTTTCTCCAACAAACATAAAAAGAACCCATCAATCGTATCAGTGGGCAAAATCCGCACCCCGTTTTGAATCCGCTCATCAAAAACTTCTTTTCCCCAACGTTTTAAGGGCTTTTGTATGTTATCGAAGGGCAAAGTCAGGGGTAAAGTCTTTAAACGGTCTCCATGGCGCTCTAAGAGGTGTTGGAGAGGGCTTTCGTTCTCTTCGGGGGAAAATGAGCAGGTGCAATAGAGGAGTTTTCCTCCCGGTTTGAGGGCATCGAAGGCAGAGAGGAGCAATCGGCGTTGGAGCTTGGAAGTCTCTTTGACTTTGTGGATGGTCCAAAATGACATTGATTTAGGTTCGTGGGTTTTAAAACGTGCTTCGGAGGAGCATGGTGCATCGAGGAGTATACGGTCAAACATCTCAGGACATTTTTTCCCGACGCTTCGTCCATCGGTCATGTAGGTATGGGCGTTGGTCACCCCTTGGGAAGCAAGATTGTCACGAAGGCGAAAAAAACGTTCACGTGAGAGCTCTACGGCAGAGAGCCATCCTGTGTTTTCCATCATTCCGGCTAACATCAGCGTTTTACCCCCCGGGGCAGCAGCTAAATCGAGTACCGTCTCTTCGGGTTGTGGGGCTAAAATCCACGGTGCGATCATGGAGGCTAGGTTTTGGATATAGAGTCGTCCACCGTAAAATGCGTCCGATGATGTGAGGCGGAGTTTGTCTTCGGGGGCAATGCGATAGACTCCCTCCATAAACTGTTTTTCCCACCCTACTCTCTCGTAGGGAATTTGCGCCGTTTCAATTTCGAGCTCAAGTTCTTGTGGTGTTGATTTGAGCGTATTGACGCGAAACGTAACTTGTTTTGGGGCATCGAATGTACGGAGGATTGTTTCAAGCTGTTCACGTGGAACAATTTGTTCTAAGCGTTGGGTGAAGGCCTCAGGAAGGGTCATCGTATCACTCCATCGACAATCGGGACGAAGTCGCATACTTCGAGGGCATCTTCGGTGATTTTACCCCCCTGCTTCGTAAAACGGGTGATTACCTGCTCGCGTCCACGTTCCACCGGGGCGATTAAAATCCCCCCCTCGCGCAGTTGATCAAAGAGTTTGGATGGGATGGTACGTGCGGAAGCAGAGAAAAGGATACGATCAAAAGGGGCGTATTGTTCCCAGCCATTTTGTCCATCATCGGTACGAGTGTGGATGTTTCCCAGTTTCAGATGACGAAAGCGCTCTTTGGCTTCGATAAGAAGGGACTCTATGCGCTCGATGGTGAAAACACGACGGAAAAGATGGGAGAGAACTGCCGCTTGGTAGCCGCTTCCGCAGCCGATTTCCAAAACGCTGTCGCACCCTTCAGGACTGAGATATTGGGTCATTTTTGCTACGGTGAGTGGTGAAGAGATAAACTGTTGCGCGCCGATGGGAAGTGCGTCAAGGCGATAGGCGTTGTGACGCATAGCCAGAGGGACAAAGACTTCGCGATTGGTCTGAATAATGGCATTTTTGATGGTAGGACGTAGGGGATATTTTTTGGTAATCTCCTCGCTCATACGGGTGGTTTTGATGATGGTGACTTTATCAATCATACATGAATCCCGACATCAAGATAACGGCGCATGGCGGTAACGGTACGCTTTTCGTAGGTAGAGGCAAGTGACTCCATTCCGCTGTTGCGAAGCTCGCTTCCAAAAGGGGTGATGATACCGCTCATGGCACTTGTGTCGTCATTGTTGGCATCGGCAGCCACGACGTAGCATTGGTTCATTACTGCAAGTGCATTGGTGAGGGTGACGAAATGCTCGGCACGAATTTTTCCCCACTGGGAAGGGATAGCAATGATGTCACACCCCTCAAGTTGTTGCCAAAGAGTTTTAAACCGAAGCTCAAAGCAGATTAAAATCCCGATTTTTATCCCCTCAAACTCAAACGGAAGAATTTTTGCTTCTTCGCCTGCGCTAAAGTGTTCGACCTCTCCACCGAGGGTAAAAAGTTTGGCTTTGGACTGGGCGTGGATTACTCGTCCATTGCTGATGGCGTAAGCGATATTGTGAAACTCCTCGCCCAGTTTAGTAATAGCGGTAAAAATCAAGAGTCGATTACCGACAAATCCTAAAAGTTTATCAAGTGCGTAGGGGGTAAAGGCTGCGGCTTCTTCGAAACGCTCATAAGCAAATCCGCTCAAGACTACTTCAGGCGCGACGATGATAGCATCTTCGGGTGATTGGACAATGAGAAGAATGAGGCGTGTTAGGTTATTCTCAAAATTTGTTTCCGTCGATAAACACAGAGAAACGAGAGGTTTAGAAATCATCAAAGCTGAGGCTTCCTTTGGAATAGTTGGTGACAGTTCCCTCGAAAAAGTTGGTTTTTTGGTCATTAAATTTTGAGAAATCATCGACCCATTTGATCGGATTGGCAACATTGTAAAGTTTTTTGAGTCCAACGGCATGCAATCGCTCATCCGCAAGGTATTGGATATATTGCGCGACGATTTCGTTGGTGAGACCCAAAATTTGACCCTGCGTGATGTATTGACCCCATGCGGTTTCTAGCTCTACCGCTTTACGGAACATATCATAGACCTCTTCAAGCAGTGCTTCGGTAAATAAATCAGCACGTTCACGCTTAAGTGTGTTGATAATGTTTTGGAACAAGACAAGGTGGGTTACTTCATCACGCTGGATAAAGCGGATCATCTGTGCAGACCCTAGCATCTTTCCTGAGCGGGCAAGGGTGTAGATGTAGGTAAATCCGCTGTAAAAGTAGATCCCCTCTAGGATTTGATTGGCAAAACACGCTTTGACAAAAGCGCTTTCACTTGGATCGTGCGCTAAGGCATCGTAGCGCGCGGCGATGGAGTCATTTTTGGTTTTGAGCATCATATCACGGCGCCAAAGATCGTAAATCTCTTCGCTGTTTTGACTGATGGAATCAACCATGACGGCATAGCTTTGAGAATGCAATGCCTCTTCAAAGCTTTGACGCACTAAGATAAGATTGATCTCAGGGGCAGTGACATACGGATTGATGTTATCCATAAGGTTGTTGGTTTGTAAAGAGTCCATGAAAATGAGTTGGGAGAGTGCTTTGTCGTACGCCGTTTTTTCCATTTCGGTGAGGTATTTGTAGTCCACCGCATCACGGGTCATATCGACCTCTTTGGGGAACCACGTGTTATTGAGCATCATCTCCCAGAGGTTGTACGCCCATTGGTATTTAATGTTATTGAGCTCGAAGATACCGGTTGGATTACCGCCGAAAATACGCCGATCATTTACATGTTCGTTGGAAGAAGGATTGTAAATTTTTTTGCGTTTCATGTGATAATCCAATAGTAGAAATAATGTTGCTCATTATGCCCTTAAGTGCCTCAAAAAAGATTTAAGTGTGATAAAATTTAACACTATTTATAAAAGGGTACGGATGAAAAAACGATTTTTGATTTATACGACTTTGGCAGTTGTGAGCTTTTATGCAATTATTGGATTTTTCGGTGTCCCTTATGCTATTAAACATAGTGTTCCTGACATAGTAGCGGAAGCTACTAAGGGTGGAAAGCTAAGTGTTGAGTCGGCATCCTTTAATCCCTTTACTTTTAGGCTATCATTCCAAAAATTTTCTTTTAAAAGCTGACTTGGAAGTTTTGGCAGCCAAGCGCTCCAGGGCTGTTGTAGAGTATTTGAATAAAAGCCCTGCCTTACAAAGCCGTGTATCGATTGGTGCAAATGAGGTAGGAGTATTCGATGTAAAAGAGGGAGTTTCGATACGTTTAGAGTTAAGTGTACATTAATTTCTTTTGCCGTGATTAACCCATTTTCCCTATAATGTCGTCTTTATAGTAGGAGAACACTGTGCCATTTTCACCTCAAAAGCGTACCGGAACATTTAACGGTATTTTTTTCGTTGCTATTTTTGCAGCCGCTGCAACGATGATTGCTGATTTAAGCGTTGTCAAAAATCTGGGTATTTCCCCCTTAGTTGTGGGGATTGTGCTGGGTATTTTTTATGCCAATACCCTTCATAACAAATTTCCTTCAGCATGGGAGAGCGGAATCACCTTTTCGGGTAAAAAGATTTTACGCTTTGCTATCGTTTTTTACGGTTTTCGTATCACGTTTCAACAAATAGCCGAAGTAGGGATTCAGGGATTCATGGTCTCGCTTTTAGTCCTCTCTTCCAGCATGATTATCGGTATTTGGCTAGGAACGAAGGTCTTTAAAATGGATCGGGACACTTCCATTCTGACCGCTTCGGGTGCGTCGGTATGTGGTGCTGCGGCTGTATTAGCCACCGAACCTGTTTTAAAATCAGAAGAACATAAAACGGCTATTGCTGTTTCGATGGTTGTCCTTTTTGGGACGATTTCGATGTTTTTGTATCCAGTGCTGTATGCTACGATCATTGAGCCCTCAACAGGATTTTTGCACATGGAGCCTTCGACATTCGGGATGTATGTTGGCGGAACGATCCATGAAGTAGCCCAAGTGGTTGCCGTTCCTGCTTCCGTTCCTGGGGCAGGCGAAATCATGGCAAATACAGCGGTTATCGTTAAGATGACACGGGTGATTATGATTGCTCCAATGCTGATTGTTCTGGGTCTTGTTTTAAGCTTTATGGCAAAAAAATCAGGAGGCAAAGGGTCGAAGGTTAAATTGGTTATTCCATGGTTTGCTGTTTATTTTATCGGTATGGCTGGGATTAATTCACTCATTCATACATATACATTAACCGCTCCAGAAGATACAGCAACGATTATCAAAGGGGTGATTGGTAATATCAATCTCATCGATACGTTTTTGCTTACCATGGCGATGACCGCTTTGGGTATGGGTACACGTTTCGCGAAGTTTAAAGGGCTAGGGCTTGCCCCTCTTTATACCGCAGGGTCTATGTTCCTTTGGTTGGTTATTGGCGGATTTGTTATTACACAATGGGTTGTGGCTACGTTTTAATATACTCGTCATGCACTCTAAAGGGCACTTCGCCCGTGAAGATGGATACAAAATCAGCTATTGTTTCGTGTCACCTCGTAAAAATCCAATTGCTTCCACCTCTTTGGCGGCACCGATTTGTGAGACCATCTCTTTTAGTTCGTCGAATGATTCTTCAAGCATGATGATCGCATCGGCAACCGCAGACATCCCATTGTTTATTTTGAGTAACTTCGCGCCGTATTTCAGAAATTTGTGCAGATAGATCGGTATGTTCTAGTGCATAATGGCGAAGCTTAGTGAAGGTTCGCATGATTGAGATGGTTACTTCGGTAGCCGTTTGGCTTTTTAGAATAGTTGCTAGCATGTAAACTCCCTGCTCCGTGAAAGCTTTTGGGGTGTGTCTACGACCACCCCAACTTGAGGTCGCAAATTTCGACCTCAAGATTTCCCACTCCTCTTCAGAGCATTCGAACATAAAATCATTAGGAAATTTGTCCGGATTATTTTTGACCGCTTCATTGATCCGTTTTGTTTCAGTGCGGCTAAATCCGAATCGAGCATGATCTCAGTATTCCGTAGGATATATATTTTCTCTTTTCATCATCCACTACCTTTGATTAAGTGGGGAAAGTGTAACAGAAATGATTTTTTTAGGGAAAAAATATTGCATTATGCGATATTTCTACTTGATGCCATACAGAGTAGTTTTCTATTCCATTCAAAAATGCACGAATGAAGTTTAGAGTTGAATGGTATAGAAAATTACCCTGTATTAAGCTATTTAGGATTGTTTTTTCTCTTTTAGTGCCCGTTTGTACTCTTTTTCAAACTTCTTACGACGATTATATGAGAGTCTTTCAATAAAGAGTTTCCCCTCTAAATGATCCATCTCATGCTGTATGGCGATGGCTAAAAGTTCATTGGCCTCGAGTCTCACTTCATTTCCATGCCGGTCTTGGTAATGGAGTACGAGAGATTCAAAACGTTCAATGTCTTCATAAAATCCAGGAACACTCAAGCAGCCTTCTTGGTAGATGGTGTTTCCTTGAGGATTGTGGATAACCGGATTGATAATCTCTCGAGTATTTTCTTTGAGCTGATTGCCTTCTTCATCGGGAATGCACAAAATGAGTACGCGCAACGGTCTCGCAACTTGGATGGCGGCAAGCCCTATTCCATTATTGTCCATCATGGTTTCAAACATGTTGTCAAGAAAAGTATGGAGTTCATCGTCAAATACGGTGACAGGCCTAGAGTGGGTTTTGAGCACTTTATCGGGGTAAGTAATAATGGGTAGTTTCATGGAAAAGATAGCCTAGGAGTTACAGATAACGTAATTATTCTTTGGTTCATTGTTTGCCGCTTCCATCGCATCCAGCGTACATGCAAGCAACTGTTCTACTGAATGTTTCGGATTGATTTCGGCTACTCCTGTGGCGATGCGTAGAGTAATTTCTTGTTCACCAAGAAAAAAGTTAGTAGACGATACGAGCTCATAGAGCCGATCAGCGGCACGTTTGGCGCTCTCTATGTCGGTGTGTTTTAGCAACATGGCAAAAACACCATCTCCAAAATGAGCAACCGTATCACTTCGGCGCGACGTTTTAAGAAGAAGACGTGCAACGGTACGCACCATCAATTGTTTGGCTTTATCGCTGGTAATTTGGGCGAGAGTTGTACTGGAAAGACTGACTAAAATCAGAGAGCTTTTATGGCGAAACTCTACCATCATGTGCGACTCTTGAGTCAATTTTGAGATGAGATAACGTTTATTATAAACTCCAAATTGGTCATCAAAAATCGTCTCATTTTCAACTTGCCGAACAATGGTAGCGGTTTCGTTGTAGAGATCTTTCATATGGGAGACTTGTTTTTTTAAAATACTGCCCAATTTTCCAATATCACCCCCAAGAGAGGTCAATAAATCATTTGCAACTGCTAAAGAAGGGGTACTTTTGATCTCTTCTTTACGTTTATCAAGAATTTTTTCCATTAAGGTCATATTCTTGTAGAGGGTACTGCTGAGCTGTAAAATACTTTTGATGGATGAAAAACCTTGCTTGAGGGTTTTTTCCAGTTCGACATTTTGTTCGTCTTCATTACTCTCTTCTAGCTCTAAAATAGAGCCGATTTGACGACGCAAGCTATCGCTTTTGTCTTCGAGGATTCGATCAAAATAAAGAGCAAAGTTGTTAGGGCTTGGGGGGAGATTGTCCATAATCAAAGCATTAAGGACTTCTTTGGCAAAAATTTCCAAATCACTGGTTGGGTCACTGAGAGACCCCATATGAATCTGCCTACTGTCTTGGAGACGTGACGCAGCGTGATGTGGATTTTTTTGTTCTTCTGCCACCGATTATCCCTTACTTCTCTTCTTTCTCTTTTTGGACAAGTACTTCATCAATGATACCATACTCTACACCTTCTGCGGCTGACATAAAGTTGTCACGGTCGGTGTCTTTTTCGAGTTTTTTAACGGTTTGTCCACAGTTTTTGGCCAAAATCTCATTGAGCTCGGCTTTCATGCGTAAAATCTCTTTGGCTTGAATCTCTATGTCGGTTGCTTGACCCTGAGCACCACCTAGTGGCTGGTGAATCATGATACGAGCATGAGGCAATGCATAACGCTTGCCTTTGGCGCCGGAACTGAGCAAGAATGCTCCCATCGATGCCGCTTGACCAATACAGATAGTACAAATATCAGGACGGATGTAGTTCATTGTATCGTAAATCGCCATTCCAGAGGTGATAACACCGCCTGGAGAGTTGATGTAAAAATAGATGTCTTTTTGAGGATCTTCGGCCTCCAAAAATAGGAGCTGCGCCACTATGGAAGAGGCGACTTGATCGTTCACTTCACCGCTTAGCATGATGATACGGTCTTTGAGAAGACGGGAATAGATATCATACGATCTCTCTCCGCGTCCTGTTTTCTCGATAACGTAAGGGATATAGCTCATAATGATTACTTGATTTTGTCGTTAAGCAATTTACTCAACACGCGGTCTTCGATCATTGCCATTTGAATCGCTGGAAGGTAACCTGATTCTTGGTAGTTTTTATAAACCGCCGCTGGATCTTGACCCATTTGCATCGCTTCAAAGTAGATAGTTTGCATCAATTCTTGCTCGTTGACGACAATGTTTTCAGCGCGGGCAAGAGCGTCTACGATAAAGGTTGCTTTTACTGCACGGCAAGCATCATCGCGGAAAGTTTCACGAACGGCTTTGACTTTTTCAGCATCATCACGAAGCTCTTGGATTTCTGCTTCATTCATATCACGCGCTTTTTTGTTCAACGCCATATCCATCTCTTGCTCTACGATGAACTCTGGAAGATCGATCGTAAATGCACTGACGAATACTTCCATCAAATTTGGTTTGAGCTCGTCATTATACAATGCACTCATTGCTTCGGTTTCAAGCTGCTCTTTTACTTTTTCTTTGAGCATATCAACGCTTGCGTCGTCAAAGCCCGGAAGCATTTTTTTCGCCAATTCATCGTCAACGACTACCGCTTCTTTTGCTTGGATTGCTTGGATTTTTACTTTGAACTGTGCAGGTTTGCCGGCAAGTTTCGCTCCGCCGTAGTTTTCAGGAAAGGTAACGTCGATGGTTTTTTCGTCCCCTTTTTTCATCCCGATCACTTGGTCTTCAAATCCTGGAATAAATTGACCGCTTCCCAAACGAAGAGAGAAGTTCTCTGCTTTTCCACCTTCGAACGCTTCACCATCCACAAATCCTTCGAAATCAAGAAGGGCTGAATCGCCGCTTACGAGCGCACGGTCTTCTTCGACATTAACAAGAGGTGCTTGCGCGCTTGCCAATTCTTCGATACGAGCCATGATCGCTGCATCATCAATCGCAGGTTTAGCCACTTCAGGAACCATTGCCGCATAATCACCAAGTTCGATAGCAGGACGCATTGCAATACTTACTTCAACGTCGATACCGTTGTCATTCTTCTCAAATTTTGTGATGTTTGGTTCACCGATAAGAGTGTCGTTCGCGATACCCATTTCTGCAAGACCTGCATTGAGCAAATCGCGAAGTGCTTGTGCTTCTGCATCTTGAACAAGACGTTCGCCATATTGTTTTTTAACGGCACTTACAGGGACTTTACCCTTACGGAAGCCAGCGATTTTTACATCTTTGCTAAGCTGATTAGCGATTTTTTCGATATTGCTGTCGATAGTGTTGCGTGTGATAGCCGCATTGATTTTTGCGTTTGCGGAGTCAATTTTGTTGGTTGTGATTTGCATTAAATTCCCTTGTTGCGTTATCTCATGATGAGTAAATGGTGGCAATAATATCCTAAAAGGGTTAATAAATGGCTGAATAAAAGCAAGAACGTGTTAGAGTAATACTAATATTTTTTAAGTGAGCAATTATGGCGTTAAATGAGAATGAGCAGTTTGTAAATGCAGTAAAAACAATGATTGCCCACGTCGGAGAAGACGTGACACGCGAGGGGCTGCTTAAGACTCCTGAACGTGTTTTAAAAGCATACGAGTTTATCTATGGCGGGTACAAAGAAGATCCTCAAGCCATTTTAAACTCTGCGATGTTTGAAAGCAGTAATGACGAGATGGTTCTAATCAAAGACATCGAGTTTTATTCGACGTGTGAACACCATTTACTCCCCATTATCGGGCGTGCTCATGTGGCGTATATTCCGGATGGAAAAGTGGTAGGACTCTCGAAGATCCCCCGTGTTGTAGATGTGTTCGCACGTCGTATGCAAATTCAAGAACAGCTCACGGAGCAAATCGCCGATGCTCTGATGCAATCGATTGCGCCTAAAGGGGTAGCGGTTGTTATCCAAGCGCGGCACATGTGCATGGAGATGCGAGGCGTTGAGAAAATCAGCTCGACAACCACTTCAAGCGCACTTCGCGGGTTATTTAAACGCGATGAGAAAACTCGTATGGAATTTTTTAGCCTCATAAACTCCTCTAGCGGTAACCGTTATTAATCAATGCCGCTAAAATCACTTCGCGATCGTTTGGGCTCTCAAAAACTGCACACGGTGTTCGGAACCATTACCAAAATTTCTCCAACCGTTATTATTGCTGAAGGTCTTCATGTGAGCATCGGTGATACCGTTACGATTGTGTCGGATGTGGATGCACATGAGACGATGGGGATGGTGAGTGAAGTAGAGCGTAACCGTTTTTTTATCACCCCATTCCGTTTTGTCGAGGGATTTCGTGCAGGTGATAAGGTTTTTATAAACCAAAACGGGATGTCTATTGAGGTAGGTGATGGGCTTTTGGGGCGGGTGGTTGATCCGTTTATGAAGCCTATCGATGGAAAAGGTCCTGTTTTTGGCAGTCATATCGAACCGATCATTAAAGCTCCTATTGCCGCGATGAAACGGGGGATGATCGATGAGGTGTTTAGCGTCGGGGTTAAAACCATTGATGGATTATTGACCTGCGGAAAAGGGCAAAAGCTTGGTATTTTCGCCGGAAGCGGTGTGGGAAAATCGACATTGATGGGGATGATTGTTCGTGGTGCGCAAGCTCCGATCAAAGTAGTAGCGCTGATCGGTGAGAGGGGACGTGAAGTTCCAGAGTTTATCGAAAAATCACTCGGCGGAAATCTTGAAAACACGGTTTTGGTCGTTGCGACGAGTGATGATTCGCCGTTGATGCGTAAATACGGTGCTTTTAGCGCAATGAGCGTTGCGGAGTATTTTAAATCTCAAGGGCATGATGTCTTGTTTATGATGGATTCTGTCACCCGTTTTGCGATGGCGCAGCGGGAAATCGGTTTGGCTTTGGGCGAACCTCCGACTTCTAAGGGATACCCTCCTTCATCTTTGACTCTTTTACCACAACTTATGGAACGCGCGGGTAAAGAAGAGGGGCATGGTTCGATTACCGCCTTTTTCACTATTTTGGTTGAGGGTGATGATATGTCTGATCCCATCGCCGATCAGTCACGCTCGATTTTGGACGGGCACATCGTTCTCTCACGTGAACTTACTGATTTTGGAATCTATCCCCCCATCCATATTCTCAACTCCGCTTCACGGGTAATGAATGATATTATTACTCCTGAGCACTTGAATGCTGTTCGTCGTTTCCGCCGTCTTTATACCCTTTTAAAAGAGAATGAAATGCTGATTCGTATCGGGGCGTACGTACGTGGCACGGACAAAGAGCTGGATGAAGCGATAGCTAAAAAAGAGCAGATGGATGCATTTTTGTCGCAAGATTCGATGAGTTCAAGTAGTTACGAAGAGACGGTGGAGAAGTTATTGGCGTTGATGGCGTAGTTTAACGTTTATTATTGAGGAGTATTCTCAGTAATATTGGTATCAATTTCACCTGCTTCAAGTCCTGCGCGTGCTTCTCGTGCGAGCACTTCGTATTGTTCTCGAAATATATCAATCTCATCTTCTTCGAGTTCTTCTAAATCCAAAAGGGCGTTGTGTGCTCCTTGTGTTGCGCGTATGAGTTCATCCAGTTTCACTTGCATCGCTTCTGTATCGCGATTTTGGGTGTTTTGGATGACAAAAACCATGATGAAGGTAATGATGGTAGTAGTTGTATTGATGACGAGCTGCCATGTGTTGCTAAAATCAAAAAACGGTCCGCTGACGAGCCAAATCAGTATCATGGTGATTGCCAGCACGAAGGTCATCGATTTCCCCGTTAATTTGGCGAAGTTTTTGGTAAAATGGGCATACCATGTTTGAGAATTCATTATAAAGTTCCTTTTTGAAGGGTTGCACTATTTTACCAACCTTAAGCCCTGCTAAATATAAAAAAACCTTAAGGTAACTATAACAAGGGTTGTATTATTATCCCAAAAGTTAAATAAGACATTTTTTATCTTATATTAAATCCACTCTTGGAGAGTCACTTATGCAAGTCTATTTGGACAACAACGCTACCACGATGGTCGACCCCTCTGTTACAGAGGCAATGATCCCATTTTTTAGTGAAATCTACGGCAATCCAAACTCGTTGCACCGTTTTGGTACGGCATCTCATCCTGCGATTACCAAAGCGATCAATCAGATGTACAAAGCCATCGGTGCAAATGATAAAGATGATATTGTCTTTACGTCATGCGCTACAGAAGCAAACAACTGGGTGCTTCAATCGGTTTGGATCGATAAAATCCTGCACGGTGAGAAAAATCACATTGTCACAACAGAGATTGAGCATCCATCGGTTCTTTCAACCTGTAAATTTCTAGAAGATATGGGTGTTAAAGTCACGTATTTGCCGGTAAATGATCAGGGTATTGTTGAAGCGCATACGGTTCGTGCATTTATCACGGAAAAAACAGCGTTGGTCTCTATCATGTGGGCGAACAACGAAACAGGGATGATTTTTCCTATCCAAGAGATTGGCGAAATCTGTAAAGAAAAAGGTGTTTTGTTTCACACCGATGGCGTTCAAGCAGTAGGTAAGATTCCTGTCAATATGCAAGAGGTTCACGTCGATTTTATGTCGATGTCGGCGCATAAGTTCCATGGTCCTAAAGGGATCGGGGCTTTGTACATTAAAAATTCTCAAAAATTGACTCCGATGCTTCATGGCGGAGACCAAATGGGCGGTCGCCGTTCAGGGACACTCAATGTTCCTTATATTGTAGGAATGGGTCAAGCGCTAGAGATCGCTACGACCAATATAGAAGAGAAAATGGCAAGTATTCGTACTAAACGTGATCGCCTGGAAGATGCACTTTTAGGAAGCTTGAGCGATGTCTTTACGGTCGGTGATCGAGAAAACCGTACTCCAAACACAATTTTGATCTCCATTCGCGGAGTTGAAGGTGAGGGGATGTTGTGGGATTTGAACAATGCACTTATCGGTGCTTCTACGGGATCGGCGTGTGCGAGTGAAGATTTGGAAGCCAACAGTGTTATGCTTGCAATCGGTGCAGATAATGAGTTGGCACATACAGGAATTCGTTTGAGCTTGAGTCGTTTTACGACCGATGAAGAGATTGATTATGTTATCGAGCGATTTGAGTCTGCGGTAAAACGTTTACGCGCGATTTCGAGTTCATATGCAATCGTACAACCAACCGCTGGCGGCGCTACGCTTGCGTGTCACATACACCACTAAAGGATTTTATTATGGCAAAAAATGATTTATTGGGCGGATCTCTTTGGGATCAATACTCAAACAAAGTAACAACATTGATGAATAACCCCAACAATCAAGGGGAGATTACCCAAGAAGAGTGTGACGCAGCAGGACATACTCTGATCGTTGCGGATTTCGGTGCGGAGAGCTGTGGGGATGCGGTACGTTTGTACTGGGAAGTGGATCCTGCAAGTGATACGATTGTTGCCTCGAAGTTTAAAAGTTTTGGTTGCGGAACGGCAATCGCTTCTTCGGACATGATGGCGGAATTGTGTATCGGTAAGACGGTTCAGGAAGCGGTTAAAATCACCAATATCGATGTTGAAATGTCGCTTCGTGATAATCCTGAAACACCGGCTGTTCCGCCTCAAAAAATGCACTGTTCTGTTATGGCATACGATGTTATCAAAAAAGCGGCAGGTCTTTACCTTGGCGTAGATGAGACAAGTTTTGAAAGCGAGATTATCGTGTGTGAATGTGCTCGTGTAAGTCTTGGAACGCTTCGTGAAGTGATTAAGCTCAATGATCTTAAAAGTATCGAGCAAGTTACGGATTACACCAAAGCAGGCGGCTTTTGTAAGTCATGTATCAAACCCGGCGGGCATGAAGCACGTGAGTACTATCTGGTCGATATTTTGGCGGATGTCCGTCGTGAGATGGATGAAGAGAAAATGCGCAGCGCTGCTGATGCCGGAGCACATGGTGATTTTGAAGGGATGACTTTGGTACAAAAAATCAAAGCCATTGACAGCGTTGTTGATGAGTCAATCCGTCAGTTTTTGATTATGGATGGCGGGAATATGGAGGTTATCGACATCAAAGATTCTCCGGAATATATCGATGTTTATATCCGCTATTTGGGTGCGTGTAATGGGTGTGCAAGTTCAAGCACGGGAACTCTTTATGCTATCGAAGCGACACTCAAAGAAAAACTTTCTTCTAAAATTCGTGTTTTACCGATTTAATAGACTTCTGCCATTCCCGAGCTAGTCGGGAATGACAGAAGAGATTGGTAGTGTTATTGTAAACACCGCCCCTTCCCCTTCATTTTTTGCTTCTAATTTTCCATCATAATGTTTTTCAATAATCGTTTTGGACATATACAATCCTATTCCGGTCCCTTGGGTTTTATTTTTGGTGCTGAAATAGGGGTCAAATATTTTTGGGAGAATATGCTCTGGTATTCCTCCCGCATTGTCGGTAATAGTAATGGCTATTGTTTCCTCTGTATCACTTAAATCGATGTTAATATGGGATTGGTTAAGTTGTTTTTCTTTGAGGGCATCACGAGCATTGCTTAGAATGTTAAGGATGACTTGAGAGAATTCTCCTGACGGTCCGTAAATCTGTGTGAGGCGAAGTGCATCATCGGGTTCGTAGGATAAGGTGATTGCGTTAGCATCCAGTGAGCCTTGGATGATTCCGATGGTTTGTCGGATAATCTCATGGGGTGTAAACCATATTTTTTCTTTGTCTGGATTGGAAAAATTGCGGAAATCATCGATGGTTCCAGAGAGAAAAGCGGTATAAGTATTGATTTTTTCAAAGGTCTCTAAGATTTCGTCCTGACTCATTCCTCCCAGCTCAAGGGCAAATTCGGCATTGATGATGGCGTTATTGATCGCACCGATAGGTTGGCGCCATTGGTGGGCAATGTTGTCAAACATCTCTCCCAAAGCGGCAGAACGTGATTGGGCAATGAGGCGTTCTTGCTGGTCTTTAATCTCCTGTGCCGCAGCATTAAACTTAGCTTGAAGTGCATGGCGATAGTTATCCATCTCCGTTATATCCGTGAGAGAAATGATGATTTGATCCTCTTCGTTGAGAGTTTCCAGTATATTTTTGTTCACCCTAAAAATTCGAACTTCTTCATCAAATCTTGTCAATGCAATTTTAATGTCGAGTTTATTTTTTGGGTTTTGTACCCAGAGTTTGAAAAACTCAGCACTGATACATTCGGGTGCTTTAACCACCATATCGCAGATACATTTGTGGATGGTGAGAAACTCTCCGAGTGTCTTGAGTTTGAAATACTCTAGTAAACGTTGATTGCACTGGAGGATTTCTTCGCCTTTAAATACCACGATAATAGTGTTTTGTGCATCCAAAATTTGTTGCATGTACCGTTTTTGTTCATGAATGGCGGTAATATCGATGCGCATGTCCATGTACTCTTCGATTTCATGGCGTTCGTTGAGCAGGGGGATGATAAAGGTGTCAGAATAGAATGTTTTACCTAATTTTGTTTTATTCGTGATGGTCGAGTGCCATACGCGTTTGGAAGAGATGGTCTTCCATAAATCAGCCATTTGCTTTTCAGTGGTATCGGGATGTTTGAAAAGGCGATGGGTTTGCCCGAGTATTTCGTTGGCTTCAAATCCGGTTAATTGGCAAAAGTGATCGTTGACGTAGGTTATGACTCCATGTATGTTGGTTTTGGAGATATTGAGTGAGGAGTCAAGGGCATTTTTGTATTGGTTGAGGAGGAGATTTTTTTTGACCATTTGGCGGTTTGAGAGCGATGCAAACCGAAGTTTTGTTGCCATGTCGTCAACGGTTTTGGCGCTGAGAGGGAGGAGGATAAGGTTGGTTAGACCGATGCGTATGGCACTTAGAAGATGGCTCTGACTTGGATTTGAGGCAAAAATGACACTTAGAAGGGATTTTTTGACTATTTTGATTCTCGTGATGAGTTCCAATGCCTCCCCTAAGTCCATCCCCTCATCGATTAGGAGGCAATCATAGTCGTTTTGGGTGAGTTCTTTGAGGGCTTCGGATTCATTGGCAACAACGACGATCTTGGAGATATACAAACGAAGCATCTCCAAATGACTTTGTTGTGTTCCTAGGGCTAAAACGGTGATGTCAACCATTAGAAAAACTCAATATCGCCATCAACTTCTGTTTGGTTGAGAAGATTAATGATCATGGTTGCATCACTGAGGATGGAAGGGTTGTAGAACATGGGGTGCTGAGACTCTTGTTCCAAGACATTTTTGCGAAAGCTAATCAACGTGAAGTTGAAACTCTCCAGCAGTTCGAGAATGGAGGAAGTGTGGTCGATAAACGTTTGCTCATGCGAACCGAGCTCTTCGCTCATTTGGCGGATAATAGTGCCGATTTCATTGAAACCCGTATAGCGGCACAGAACATTTCCATAGCGACTATAGCGATCGGATAAGCGTGTTACATAGGTAGGGTCAATACGGTCATTTTGGAATGCGAGGAGAATATCGGAGTCGAGTTCTTCGTTTAGATCGATGAGTTCATCCACATCTTCTTGTACGAGAAAGGCAAAGTAGTCGTTGTGCAGTGATTCAGGCTTTTTTTCATCCAGCAGTTGTGCTTGTTTGGTTTTGACGTGCTCTTTTTTCATTTGGGTGTTGAGAAGACGGATTTTTTGTTCAAGCTCTAGGTGATAGGCTCTTATTTGACGCTTGTTGGCAATGGAAGAACAAACGGTATAAAGAGCATTGATGAGGTTGAGCTTGTTGATGGGTTTGGTCAAAAAACGATCCACCCCAAGATTGATAAGAGTGAGGAGTTTTTCGGCATCGTTTTGGGCGGAGGTGACGATGATGCGCGCTTCGGGATTTCTTTCCATAATATGTTCAATCATGGTGATGCCGTCCATATTGGGCATCGAAATATCGGTGATAACGAGATGAAATCGGGCATGTTGATAGAGTTCCCATCCAATTGCACCGTCTTCCGCTACCTCTACTTCTTTGAAAAGCTGTTTCAGACTTCCCAACAGACCATCTCGTATCATCTTTTCGTCTTCGACGTAGAGGACGCTCAAATCTTTGGTTACTTCTTTCAGTTCGATGAGGGTAAATTGTTTCATACAGTTACTCCGATAATGGTTTGATATGCACTTAGTGCGGCTTTTTGGTCGAGAGAATAGGTCTCTAGGATGGGGAGGATGGTTTCAAACGGCTCATTGGATTTGAGGGTAAAAAGGGTGCGGGCGCATTTGAGGACTGCGCACGCTTTTGGGTTGAGTCCGTTGGATGGAGAGAAGGAGTAGCGTAATGCGTTCACCATGGCAGGATCAAAAAACCAAAGCTCAAAAAGTCTGCATGCGAGTTCATCCCCCGAGCTTCCTATAATGTTCTTTTCTTCCATAAGGAGCTCTTCTGTGGAAGTTTTGGTAAATCGGTAAGGATTATGGGCAAACATCAAGGCGTACGAGGCAACCAAACGACCAATCTCGAGAATAAAAGGGAGCCCGACTAGGGAGTCTATCAGTTCACGATCCGTTTTACCCAGCCATAGCGTTAAAAAGTGCTGTTGCTTTTCCATCACGGCAAACCATTCTTCTATCGTGATTCCATAGGCTTTAACATCAGTAAATGGATGCGCTTTGAGTGCCGCAAAAATTGCCATCCCACGTACTGTTGTCTGTCCAAAGAGAGCAATAACTTGAGAAATTTGAGAGATTGGATGGCGAAAACCATATTGAGGAGAGTTGGAGAAATGGAGAATATCGGTATAAAGAATAGGATCGGATTCAATCACTTTGATAAGGGCTTTGGTATCGACTTCCTCCGTGCGGTAAAGCTTATTTAGCTGATCGATGGACTCGCGCAGCGGAGGGAAAGATTCGATGGAATGGAGTAGAAATTCATCCATGTTTCGTAACCATCAAAAATTTTTATCAAACCAATCCGCAACATTGCTGCGGATGGTGTGGCGTAGTTGTATTCCGGCGATAAAATCGCTGTGCTGAGCTTTGTTAAGCAACGTTACAAGAGCATTTCGTCGCTTGGAGAGAAACGGATGATCGATTTGTCCCGGGTCTCCCATGACGACAAGGCGGGTCTCTTCGCCCATGCGTGTTCCGATGAGTTTTAGGGTCGCATTGGTCATGTTTTGGGCTTCGTCGATGATGACAAACTTCCGCGAGATTGTGGTTCCTCGCATGTGGGCGATGTCCATTACTTCGATATTGTATTTTTTCATAAACGTTTCAGTCGCATTTTCCCGTTTGGCTGAATTGGTAGTGCCTGTGTATTCGACGCGGGCATCAATCGAGCGCTTGCTTTGGTGCTCGATGGTAAAGTTCACGGCAGCATAGAGAGGATACATAAAGTAGCCCAGTTTTTGCTCTTCATCCCCTTTTCGAAAGCCAAGTTCTGCTTGTTGGTCGTTGGACGTAACCGTATTTCGAGCATAAACGATCCCTTCAACAATCCCTTCACTGACTAACTCAAGACCTGCTTGGAGGGCGACGAGGGTTTTCCCTGACCCAGTAGAACCTGCAACAACGGTGACGTAGTTTTGAGGATGGGTCATCATGGAATAGTAGAACTTTTGCTCCACATTTAAGGGTCGAACAAAATTTTCATCAAAATGCTCACCAAAACGGCGATCAAAATCGCACCATTCCAGCTGAGAGTTAAAGCTGAATGCGTGACGTTGAATTCCTGTTTCGTAGGTTTCATTGGTAGTACTTAGAGCGTTTTGGACAAAGGTGAGCTGATTAAAGTTGTGATGTTCCACATCGGTAGGAAACTCCGGTGTTTCCATATAGGTGTAGGTATAGTTAAAATCAATGGATTCGGGAGATTCGACACTGCTGTTTCGAATACTTTGGGTCGGAACTCCGCGAATTTCTGAAGCAATACGAAATGACATGTCGTTGGTGAGGAGGATGAGATCATAGTCATCGGCAATTTCACCAATTTTTGCATCATTTATCCCTTTTGGTTCAGAGAAAGAGGTAGAGATTCTGTAGTTCTCTCGATGGATAATGATAAGCTCGATAAGAACTTCTTCTCCCCCATGGAGAGAGCGATCAAATTTTAAATCAAGGCGATAATAGCGATCGTTTTGGCACTGTTTTGTGTCTAGCGTTTCGAGCATACATGCAGGGAGTTCAATCGCCGCAATGGGCTCACCAAAAGCAATATCGGCAAGTCGAAAAAATTCCCGTGCCATGTAGCCGGCTTCTGAGCGTATGTCATCTTTTTTACTGTTTAGTTCGCCTAAAACAATGTTGGTGATAATGACGGCATTGGTATTTTCTTGGCTGATGCGTAAAATATTGTTGGGATCATCGAGGATAACGGAAGTATCGAGGAGATAGCATTTTTGAGTATCGCTCACGGTGAGAATCCTTGTGTAAAGATCTCATATCGTAGCGAAAGAATATTTAAATTACGCCATTGGAATAAAATCCCAATTGGCTACGCTAACGCTGTGTTTTACCCTCAAGGGGGCACAATGTCCTCAGCGGAAAGCTCATGCACATTTACGTGTATTTTAAGCGTAGTAGTTTGTAATTCCATCCATCGTGCGACCCATATTCAGCAGTAACATATCGGCAATCACTAAAGCCGCCATCGATTCTGCAACAACCGATCCGCGCACAGCGACACACGGGTCGTGTCGTCCTTTGAGTGAAACATGCACGCTTTCGTTTGCGGTGTTGGTGCTCTCTTGATCGATAAATATAGAAGGGGTCGGTTTGAAATGAACGCGTACAATCACATCATCCCCATTGCTCATTCCCCCTAAAATTCCCCCTGAATGGTTAGTTTTAAAGCCGTTTGGGGTGATTTCATCATTATTTTCAGAGGCGAGAAGATCGGCAGAGTGAATCCCTTCTCCGATTTCAACGGCTTTAACGGCATTAATCCCCATCATTGCTTCGGCAAGAACCGCATCGAGTTTGTAATAAAGCCCCTCTCCTAAACCGATGGGAAGACCTAAAATTTTGACCGTAGCTACTCCGCCAACAGAGTCATGAGCGTTTTTGGCAGTTAAAATCGCCGCTTTTTGTGCCTCTTCGACGTTTTTATCGAGGGCATAGATGGGGCTTTTGGATGGATAGGCGAAATCTAGGGTTTGTGCTTCGATGCCGTGGATGGAACTGATACCGCTTTCAAATGTGATTCCAACATTGTGGAGCATCAGTTTCGCTACCGCTCCCCCTGCAACACGGGCAGCAGTTTCACGCGCCGATGAACGTCCCCCTCCACGATAATCACGCAAGCCGTATTTGTGAAAATAGGTAAAATCAGCATGTCCTGGGCGAAAAATATCTTTGACATTGGTGTAGTCACCGCTTTTTTGATCGGTATTGTAGATGACCATCATGATCGGAGTTCCAGTACTGATACCCTCGAATACACCGCTTAGAATCTCAACTTTGTCATCCTCTTTACGCGCGGTAGCAAATTCGTTTTGTCCCGGTTTACGGCGGTTAAGTTCACTTTGGATGTACTCTTCGTCAATCGCAAGCCCCGCAGGGACACCATCCAATACACAGCCGATTGCCTTGCCATGTGATTCTCCAAACGTGGTCATAGTAAAACGTTCTCCGAAACGATTCATTTGAGTTCCTTTGAAAGAATGTCCAATGCGATTTTGGCCGCTTCTTGCTGGGCATGTTTTTTGCTTTTTCCCAATGCGGAAGCGTACCGTTTTCCATCGATGAATGCGGCGACTTCAAACTCTTTTTTGTGGTCGGGTCCGTGGGCTGCTACGAGCTGATAATCGGGGGTGATTCCGTAATGGGCTTGAGTGAGCTCTTGGAGTGAGGTTTTGTAATCTTTGAAGAGGGAGTCGAGTGAGATCTCTTCGTGAACCTGTTCTAGGAGTTCTACGGTAATGTTTCGGACACTTTCAAGTCCTGATTCGAGGTAGATTGCCCCCATGACCGCTTCGTAGGCATTGGCTAGGAGGGAGTTTTTGTTGCGTCCATTGTTATTTTCTTCGGCATTGGAGAGAAAAATATACTCACCGAGGTGCAAATAGTTTGCCAGCAGGGTAAAGCCTTCTTCATTGACGAGGGATGCGCGCATCTTTGAGAGGTCGCCTTCGTCAAATTTTGGAAATTTTTTGTACAGATATTCACCAACAACCAAGTCCAGTACCGCATCACCTAAAAATTCGAGTCGCTCATTATTGTAGGGCTGTTTGTAGCTTTTGTGCGTCAGCGCTTCAATAAGGAGCTTCGTATTGTGAAACTGGTACCCTAGTCGTTGCTGTAGGGTTTGTAAGTTGTTCATCTGATTTTATGTCCTTTTTTTTCGTATTTCGTCATTCCCGCGAAGGCGGGAATCCAGCTAGACTCCCGCCTTCGCGGGAGTGACGGGAAAACTATTGCAATCCGTTTTTAAACTTCTCTGCTTCTTCGCGGGCAATGACATCGCACCGTTCGTTTTCGGGATGACCGTTGTGTCCTCGTACCCAAACCCCTTCGATGGTGTGAATCTTGGAAACACTCAGATATTCAAGCCATAAATCAGGATTTTTGACTTTAGCAAAATTGCGTTTTACCCAGTTTTCCAGCCATTCGTTGATTCCGCGAATCACGTAGCTTGAGTCGGAGATAACCGTCACGCGACACGGTTCTTTGAGGGCGCGTAGTCCTTCGATGACTCCCAAAAGCTCCATGCGGTTGTTGGTAGTGTGTTTTTCGCCGCCAGAGACGATTTTTTCGACATCACCAAAACGTAAAATTGCTCCAAATCCACCCGGACCTGGATTGCCTAGGGCGGACCCATCACTGAAAAGAGTTATTGTCTTCAAATCTCTCCTTTGTTAGAGTCATGATGCTCTCAATCGAATCAATCGCATGGCAGGTAGGACAGCGATGAAAGGGTAAGAATGAGATGGTATGGCATTCACCGCATACATATTCAAACTGGAGTGTTGCTTTTGAATTGCCACACGCTTTTAGTGTCATGAGAGTATCGAGTTCAAAAACAGCGCTGGATTGAGAAAGTTCACAACTTCCTTTGGCGCTAAAGAGTTCTCGTAAAAAACCGTTACGTGCAATTATATCGAAATCAAGGTGTTCAGAGGGAACTCTCCATAAAATATCGGCGAGTCTGATAGAGAGGGACTGGTCGAAGTGTTTCCATGCAAGTGCGGGACGGTAGGTAAAGAGATACTCGAATACCAAATAGCCAAGCTGTGCATGTAGAGTGTAAAGGTTTATAAGAAACTGAGCTTTTTCATCGATAGAAGCTTTGGGATCGGAGAGCATTTGGCGTGCTTCGAGATAGAGCTTTTCACATCCGGATGACCCTTGGATCTCGATCAGCGACTCCATGGCTTCGAGGGCATCTTTGTACTGCTGGAGGTGTTCATAGATGAGAATAAGGTGATGGAGTGCTTGAGGAGTTCGAGGGTGATTTTGGAGCACTTGCAAGAAACTTTGGCGGGCACGTTCCAAAAAGCCTGCTTTGAAATAGCCTCGTCCGAGTTTGAGCAATACCTCTTTTTGAACGGCTTTATCGCTTTTTTTACTTAAAAGGGCAAGATAAATTTCGATACTTTTTTCAAAATTTCCCTGATGCTCAAAACCCGATGCGAGAAGGAGCCATGTTTCATTGGTGGTGGCGTTTTCACATACTTGAGAGGTGATATCCGCTTCGCTTTGGGTGGTGTTAAATTTTCCTAAAAAAATTTCAATCTCTTTACTTTCATTGGTACTTTTGCGTCGTCCCCACCAATAGCTTATAAACGAGAGGATAAAGAGGAGGAGAAAAAAGACAATAATCCCAAAAAGCGGGTCTCGAAAGGAGATAAAAAACGTATCCATTAAAATAACCTCTCTACCATGAGTTGCATCGAGATTTTACCATTAAACTCATTTTTATTGACCGTATAGCTGCAGCTCATTTTCCGATTCTCTGGTGCTTCTAAGACACGTCGAAATGCGATGAATTCCAAGGTTTTGCCTCGTAATGGGGAGGGTTGAAGCTCAAGACGGCTGTGGGATTTATCGCTTCCGAAAAGTTTGATCCCCACAACGTGCGCATCCCGAAGTAAAAATCTCGGACGCGGGTTCCCCTCACCATAGGGCTCGAACTTTTCCAATAATCCTAATAGCTCAAAATTGATGGCATCGTGTTCGAGTTCGCCGATAATCTCATTTTGGGGAATAAAATCATCAGGATGTATGGCGGTGCTTGCATGATTAATCGCAAATCGAAACTCCTCTACATTGAGCGCATCCATGGAAAGACCTGCTGCCATTTTATGCCCTCCGAATTTGGCTAACAAATGCTCTTGCGATTTGATAAGGGTATAGAGGTCAACGGCTCCGATACTTCGACCGCTCCCTTTGGCAATACCGTTGTGGATACTCAAAACAATGGCAGGTTTTTGAAAATGGTTGACAAGGCGTGAGGCGACAATCCCCACAACGCCTTCGTTCCACCCCTCACCTGCGACAACGATGATGGAATCTTTAGGATTTACTTCCACCATGGCAAGGGCTGTGGTATGAGCTTCAATCTCTTTTCGCAGTCCATTAAGAGAGGTGAGAAGTTCAAACTGATGATAGGCTTTTTCGGTGGTATCGGCGATTAAAAACTCCAAAGCAATTGAGGCATCTTCGAGTCGTCCGGCGGAGTTGATGCGCGGGGCGATTTGAAAGCCGATGTCTTCAGAGGAAATTTTTGTTTTGTTGAGAACGTCACGAATGATGACAAAGGCAGGGATGAGGGAGGTGCTCATCATCTCCAATCCTGCTTTGACGATGGCGCGGTTGATCCCCACCAGCGGCATCACATCCGCCACAATCGCAAGGGCTAAAAAAGGGAAAAATTGGCGCATATCAATCGTAAGATTAAGCTCACTTTTGATGAGCCCCATTAACAGCCATGCCACTTGTGCGCCGCAAATATCTTTAAAAGGATACGGACAATCGTGCTGTTTTGGATTGACGATGGCGTAGACATCGGGGAGAAAGTCGCCAGGGGTATGATGATCGGTGATGATGAGGTCGATGCCGCGCGCTTTACACACCTGTGCCGCTTCGATGGCATTGATACCGTTATCAACGGTAAATATGACATCGGCATCTATCCGTTCTAGCACCCCTTTGGAAACGCCGTACCCATCCGTAAAACGGTTGGGGATAGTGGCGGTGAGTGGATAGCCAATAAGGTGAAAAAATCGTTTTACAATCGCCGTAGAGGTGACACCATCGACGTCATAATCCCCGACAAGGGCGATTTTTTCGTTATTGTGTATGGCGTTGGCAATGCGAATTGCGGCTTTTGTGGCATCTTTGAGTTGGCTTGGGTGGGGGATGTCGGAAAGCTTTTCACTTTTGAGGTGAAAGCGTTCACGTAAAAAGGCTTCTAAGCTTCTTTGACCAAGAAGCGGAGCATCAAGCAGGGTTTGTCTGCTCACACGTTGCTCGGACAAATGCGAGAATGGACGGGTTCGGGCTTTGGAGATGAGAGGTGAATTCCGGATGAAACTGTACCCCTAAAAACCATGGATGACTAGGGATTTCAACCGCTTCGATAAGACCGTTGGATTCACCCGTAATCATCATCCCTGCCTCTTCAAGTGCGGCACGGTAGGTTGGATTGGCTTCGTAACGGTGGCGATGACGTTCGAAAATTAACGCTTCGCCATTGTAAGCCGCACGCAAGTGTGATCCCTCTTTGGTTTCACATGGGTATTCGCCAAGACGTAGAGTTCCACCCATAGGAGAGTGGTGGGTTCGTAGTTGTGTATCGCCGGATTGGTCGATAAAATTGTCGATGAGGTAAATCATTGGATGGGTGGTTTTGGGATTAAATTCAATGGAGTTCGCATCTTCGAAGCCCAAAACGTTACGGGCATACTCGACAAGAGAGAGCTGCATTCCCAGACATATTCCCAAATACGGAAGACGTTTTTCACGTGCGTAACGGATCGCTTGAATTTTCCCCTCTACGCCACGGTTTCCAAAACCGCCTGCTACAAGGATAGAATCACAATCTGCCAACAATGTTTCAACCCCTTGTGCTTCGATTTTCTCACTGTCAATCCAGTTGATCGCAACACGGGTATCGAGATGGGCTCCTGAGTGAATAAGTGCTTCGATGAGAGATTTATAGGACTCTTTGAGTTCCAAATATTTGCCCACAAATCCGATGGTAACAAGGTGTTTTGGTGAAACAATTTTTTTGACCAATGTATCCCATTGTTCCATGTCGGGTTTAAGATCACCCAAGCCTAATTCTTTAGAAATAGGGGCAAGGATATTTTGCTGTAAAAAACTCAAAGGGACGGCATAGATTGTCTGTTCGTCCATCGCTTCGATGATACTGTCTGAGCTAACATCACACGCAAGTGCCAGTTTTTTCTTGAACGTTTTTGGAAGTTTTTCTTCGCTTCGGGCAATAATCATCTGAGGAGTGATACCGATACGGCGAAGCTCTTGGACAGAGTGTTGCGTCGGTTTGCTTTTGTGTTCACCGGCTGCTTTGATAAACGGGATGAGGGTAACGTGGATGAAAAATGTCCCCTCTACTTCATCATCATGCTTCATGGTGCGGATAGCTTCCATAAACGGCAATCCCTCGATGTCTCCGACGGTCCCGCCAAGCTCAACGACAAGAATCTCATGTCCCTCACCCGCTTTTTTGATCCGATCTACGATTTCTCCGACGATATGAGGGACAACTTGGATGGTTTGACCCAAATATCCGCCGCTTCGTTCACGCTCGATAACGCTGCTGTAGACTTGACCTGTAGTGAAGTTACTCGTACGTAAAAAAGAGTCGTTGAGAAAACGTTCATAGTTTCCGATGTCGAGGTCGGTTTCGGCGCCGTCTTTGGTGACAAACACTTCGCCGTGTTCCAATGGGCTCATCGTCCCTGGGTCAACGTTGATGTACGGATCGATTTTAAGCA
>Ga0265593_1000308_pt1 | contig 29511 bp, 29 predicted proteins | sample saktaG_8_FD_190136 | JGI IMG/M metagenome (GOLD analysis project Ga0265593, IMG submission 190136) | Saline water microbial communities from Sakinaw Lake, British Columbia, Canada - sak_2011_5_24_36m | ecosystem: Environmental > Aquatic > Non-marine Saline and Alkaline > Saline ...
TTCTTCTTTGTATCTCTTCTTCTATATCAATTGATATAATTCCATCCTTTAAAATAGGTGTTAGATAACTGTTCGATGGCATCTCTTCTTCACTTAACCTATCTGGTAGTGGTATAGCAGAACCTGTTTTAATAAATCTTATTGCTCTTCTTAACAAAAGGATAGTTATGCCTAAATATTTATTAAATATTTTCTTTTTTAAATTCAATTTTTTATCGTATATAACATCTTCATAACTACTTTGAATTTCAGAGTTGTTAAAATAATTATTTTTAAAAAGTTCATTGTTTACCAAAAGTGCCCCCCCATTTGGTAAAAAAATAGTTTTTCTAATGCTTAATAATCCAATATCTCCTCTAGTTCCTAATAATACTCCGTTTTTATCTTTACTTAAAAAACCGTGGGCATTATCCTCTATAATGATCGAATTATATTTTTTCTTATACTCTTCAAATGGTCTGAAATCTTGACTAAATCCAAAATAATCAACCATCAATATAGCATTGCACTTTATATCTTCAAGCATAGGTTCTAAATTTTCATTGACTTCATAAAAAAAATATTTTATTTTAAGAGTATTTATAGGGGCTAACATATCTCTGCAAATAAAAGATGGTAAATATATAGTTTTGATATCAAGTGTTTTCAGTGCTTCTAAAAATGCATATCTTGCGTAAGGGTAAAGACACATATCACTATTCCTATAAAGTTCTTTTAGCTTTTTATTTCCATACGATTGTATTGAGAATGGATGTGTCATTTTTTTATTCCTAGCAATGCAAAAAATAATGATACATACTTTTTAATACTAAAAGGATATTCAACTATTGAATGAAATAAAATTGGTATAGCTTTGGACATCTGCCCATTAAGCTGATAACCTCTTCCTTTATAATAATCTATTCTAGAACCATGTATTTTTTTGAGTTTTTCTTTATTGGCTATGCATAAATTATCAATATGATTAAGCACTAATGTTTTAAGATTATTATTTACTAACTCTGTATTTCCAGACATATTATAACCTGAAATTGAAAACACCCCTAATGTATTATGGATATAAGCAAATTTTCCAACTTTTGCCAATCTCATCCACATATCATAATCTTCAACTGCGAAATAATCTTTTCGAATATCTAGGAAACCGATTTCGAATAATTTATCTTTTCTAACTGTCATAGAAGATGTAGACAAAGAATTTCCTTTAAAAAGAAGTTCATCATAAGGTGAATCTGAAATATTTTTTCCATGCTCTAATGTGGCAACTTTTGTACCATCTATCTCTTTGTCCTCATAGTGACTAATAGCTATATATTCATCAGATAAATTGTCAATTTTGTGACGTACTTCTTCAAGTTTTGTTTCATACCAATAATCATCAGAATCCAAAAATGCAACCCATTCTCCTAAAGCATTTTTGATACCTGTATTTCTACTACCTGCTGGGGAACCACTGTTTTCCTGCCAAAAATATTTGACTCTACTGTCTTGGTTTATGTAACTCTGAACAATATCTTTACTATTATCTGTTGAGCCATTATCAACAATAACAATCTCAAAGTCTTTATAGGTTTGACTCAAAACTGAATCGATACACTTAGGTAACTCTTTTGCTCTATTATATGCAGGAATAACAACTGAAAATTTCATATTGTCTCCAATAAATCAAATATTTTATTTACACTCTCTTCTATCTTCTCTTCTGTATCAAAATCTATTATATTTTTTAATTTTTTATTATCAACAAAAATATCTTCATATATATTTTTATCTCCTTTATTAATACTTATATCTATTGTTTGATTATATCTTTTTTCATAAACATCTTTAACTATGCTTGCCAAGTTTATAATCTTGTATGTTTTTGTTGATGATAGATTGTATATATCATTTGTAGGGGTTTTTTGTAGGAGTTTATCTACTACCACTGCTACATCTTGCATGTGTATAAAATCCCTTTTTGCTTCGCCATTACTTTTGATGATGATTTTTTTTGTTTCAAAGGCTACTTTTGATAAGTCATTAATTACCAAATACCATTTGTCTGTACCTTTATAGAGTGGTACTCCATAGCTATTTGTCAATCGTATAATCGTATAGTTTATCTTATGTGTGAAAAAAAACTGTTTTATATAATACTCTGCAAATAGATGAGTAGAAGCATAGTCATTTTTTGGATTTATTGGGCTATTTTCATCTACTATACCACCACTAGCACCATATACATGAAATGTACTAAAATACAAAAAATGCTTCAAACCCTTTTTTGCTAACACTTCTAGTAAATTTCTCGTACCTAGTGTATTAATCTCTAATGCTTTTTTTGGATAATTATCTAAAAAAAATTCATTAAAGCTAGCACAATGTACACAAAAATCAAAATCATAGTTTAATTTTGATTTTAATTCTTCTAAATTTGTAGTATCACACTCAACTACTTTATATTTTAAATTCTCAAATTTATATTTTTCTCTTCTTGTCAAAATAGTAACTTCATAATTTAAATCTATCAAATTCTTGACTATATAGCTTCCAAGATTTCCAAATCCACCAGTAACTAAAACTTTATTACCATTCATATTTTATTTCTTCTATTCCAATATTTATAGCTTCATTTGGATTGTGTTCTATGCTTGCCAAATTCAAAAGCATATTATATTCTCCAACTCCTTGAAATGACATCCAAAGATTTGGCTTCACGGTAAGCCTTTGATAGTTATTTTGAGAAAGGTTTACACTAAAAAACTCTTTAGTTTCTTCATCATACACTACAAACTTTATCTCTCCAACTGTCACAACAAGATTTAATGTCATCTCTGTATGCTTTTTCCACCCTTTGATATCATCTTGATTTATAGTTGAAAAATATGCTTCTCCAAATCCAGCAAATCCAGCATCACTCTTTTTCATACCATGGAAAATATTACCTTTAGGATTTGATATTTGCTTTAGAGGCGTTAAGATTACTCCGTCCATTTAAGTGTTTTATCCTTTGCCATATTTTCATATTCTTTTATTTGTTCTAGTGTCTTATCAAGTATGTTGTTATCAGTTTTGTAAAAATCAAAATACCACTCACTTGTAAATCTAATAGTATCTTTATAATTCAAATTCGCTTGCCATTTAAGATAAAAAAGGGCTTTATCACAGTTAAGTTTTAAAAGCCCTGCTTCATGAAATGGGATATTTCCAGTTACTTTATAGGCATCACTTACATCTTCAAAATCCCAATATTTACTTAAATCAACAAGTAATTCTTCAACTGTATGATTTTGCTCAGCTCGTGGTCCAAAATTAAATGCTTCCCCGTGCAAATTATCATTCACATAAAGTTCAGCTCCAAGATTAAGATATCCACTGAGTGGCTCTAATACATGTTGCCATGGTCTTGTAGCTTTTGGGGCTCGTATCTCAACAACTTTACCTTCACTCCATGCTTGCATACAATCTACTACAATTCTATCTTTTGCCCAATCTCCACCACCGATAACATTACCAGCTCTTCCAATAGCAAGCTTTACATTACAATTTTCAGATTTAAAAAATGAGTGATAGTATGACTTAATGATAAGTTCAGCAGCACCTTTAGAGCCACTATAAATATCTTTTCCACCCATTTTATCATCTTCTTTGTATCCCCAAACTTGCTCTACATTATCATAAGCTTTATCACTTGTAATAAGGATAGCTGTACATTGATGATTTGAAATTTTAAGTGCTTCTAAAATATTTGCCGTACCTATAACATTTGAAGATATTGTTTCAATTGGATCACTATATGAAGTAGAGACAATTGGTTGAGCTGCTAAATGAAAAATGAATTCCGGTTTTTCAGTTGAAATAATTTCAGTCATTTTAGATAAATCTCTAATGTCTTGTGAAAGATGTTTAATTTGCCCTTCCAAACCAAGCTCCTCAAACATTGATGTATCTGTTGGTATGTCTTTAGAGATTCCAATCACATTTGCGCCAAGTTTTATAAGCCAAGTTGTTAGCCAACTTCCCTTAAATCCGGTGTGTCCAGTTACTAGTACTTTTTTATTTTTATAAATCTCATTAAACATTATTTTTCCCACACTTTCCAAGGAGCTTTATTTTCATTCCAGAGCTTATTTAAATCATTTTTATCTTTTAAGCTGTCCATGGGCTTCCAAAAACCACAATGCTTAAAAGTAAATATTTCTCCATCTTTTGCTAATTTCATCAAAGGATCTTGTTCAAATACCGTATTTATATCATTATCAATATAATCAAATACTTTAGATTCGCATACAAAAAAACCAGCATTTATCCAATTACCATCACCTTTTGGTTTTTCTTTGAATTCTTGTACTTGATTATTTTCATCAATATTGAGTGCACCAAATCTTCCATCAGGTTGAGACGATGTCATAGTAATGCATTTGCCATGGGACTTATGAAATTTTATTAAGTCATTGATATTAATATCACTTACTCCATCGCCATAAGTAAGCATAAAAGGTTCATCTCCCACAAATTTGCGAGCTTGTTTGATTCTTGAACCAGTCATATTATTAAGTCCTGTATCAAGGAGTGTTACTTTCCATGGTTCGCTTGAGTTGTTTAGCACTTCCATCTTACCATTTGACATATCTATTGTAACATCACTTTGATGCAAAAAATAGTTTGCGAAGTATTCTTTTATATAATACCCTTTATACCCAAGCAACACTATAAAATCATTAAACCCATAGGCAGAATATATTTTCATAATATGCCACAAAATCGGTTTTCCACCAATTTCAATCATTGGTTTTGGCCTAACATGTGTTTCTTCGCTTAATCGTGTTCCAAATCCTCCTGCTAATAGCAATACTTTCATACATGCTCCTTTTTATTTGTAATAATCTTAACTTTTATGAAATTTATTAATCTCAAAGATTTCTCTATACTGTTCTATCATCTTATCAAAAGTATATTTACTTTTATAATAATAAAAACTTTTATTTCCATGGGTATAAATTAAATCTTTGTTCGTAATATAAAGTTTAATAGACGAAACCAATGACTCAAGATCATTCTGCTCAATCAAAAAACCATTTTTACCGCTTACAACTTGATCTTCAGTACCGCCTGCCCTTGTTGATATTATTGGCATTTTTGATGCCATCGCCATTACATTAACCAATGGAAATCCCTCTTGCTTGGAAGTAAGCACAAAAATATCATGGGACTTGAAATAAGTGTCAATACTATTTGAAAAATCTATAAATTCTACATATTGAGTAAGATTATTATCAAGAACATACTTGATTAATTTATTTTTATAATTACTTTCTCCTTCCGAACCAATAAATGTGAATTTAAATTTATTTGGGAATGCTTTTGAAGCTTCAAGAATTCCATTTAGTAGAAAATATTGATTCTTTCGATCATCAAGAGATGCAATATTTAGAAACATTACTTTATCTTTAACAAGAATCCTTTCTGCAACATGATTAACACAATCTACTCCCGGATTCACAATATACGGTTTGCGTTTAAAATTTCTCATCTTTAGCAATCGGTCCGAAATAGCTTTTGAATCAACTATAAATATAGCTTTCTTTTCAAGCAATGAATCATAGAGGTTTTCAAAATATCTTAATAACCATGGGCTTTTAGTTGGCATATTGTGAACAATATGAAACATTTTAATACGTCTAACAAAAGATCCAGCTATGATGGCGCTTCTATTGATTTCTCCACCCGGATAACCACCATTATTTGATAATAAAATATCAGGGTTAATTTGCTTTATTTTTAACAATAAATAAAAAATAGTAAATACGATATATGGATATCTCATGACTATACTTAGTACTTTAAAAGTAATATATATTAAAGGGTACATTTTAAATCGATTTACAAATGCTCCTATTTGTGCTAATGTTAAAATTTTATATTTTAGTAGAGTAACATTTTCTGGTAATTCAGGATTAAGAAGTATTTTAAAATCATTATCATGGTTAACAAGTATATAAACATTGTCAAACCCTAAGTTTTCAGCTAGTATTTTAGTCATTTTATCTGCTCCACCTGCGATATAATTTTCAGATACTATTAGTGCTGTCATTTTTATTGTCCAATTGTTTAATAATTTTCGCTGGGTTTCCAACAGCAATACTATAGTCAGGTATATTGTGAGTCACTACAGAATTTGCACCTATCACGCAATGTTTTCCTATCGAAACGCCAGGTAATATTGACACATTATTTCCGATCCAAGATTCATCACCAACACTTACTTTGCCTTTTGATGTGACATACTGATCTTTAATCGATATACTAATATTATGAAAATTGTGCTGTATGTCACCAATATAACATCTATCAGAAATAAGAACTTTTTTTCCAATATAAACACTATCAACACAACTTATAGAAACAAATCTTCCAATATAAGAATTATCATTGATTACTATATGTGGTTTGTTTTCTAGAATATCTTGATTTTCTTCATAAGAATATCGATTTGCGCTTAACCAGACATAACTATTTATAAAGACATTATTACCAATATAAATGCACTCAGGGTGATCTATTCTTAGACCAAAATGCAATTTCAACATTTTGCCACAATAGAATAATTTTTCCCTGTACGACAAATAGTATAGATTGAGCATAATTGATATTATTTTATCAATAATTCGTTTAATCATTATTTTTATTACTCACAATACTATAAAGTTTTTCATCTATTAGCATAACTTTTGAAATAATTTTCTTTTGATTGCCTACAAAATAATGTTGTCTATTTCCATAAAAATTTGATGACACCAAATCTCTAAAAAATAACTTTACATTTGCAATAAACTTCAAAACTTTTGGAAATGGAAACAATGTGTAAATTTTATACTTTAATGTATCTTTGTCATATAATCTCTCTACCCAATCATTAATATTAGTATTTGCATTAAAATTTATTAATTGATCAAAAATCACTTTAGCAATTAACCAAGAGCTTCTGTTGGGCTGTGGCCAATTCAATAGATCTTTTAATATAGATGAGGCAAATTGTTTATTTGGTGAAAAATCAATATCAGCTTCTAATAATTCGAATCTTTTAAAAAATTCCACACATTCCTCGATTGTTTTAGGATTGTAATATGCTTTAACTATTGTGTTAAAACCATTAGCTTCAGGAATAAATGATGACATTAATCTTTCTGTATCAAGCATGTTAAACATACCTACGACTGGCTTATTATTAACTAAAAACTCGAGACCAAGCGTAGACCAGCATGTAAATAAACAATCGACTTCTCTTATCCAGTTCGGCAATGGATAATCACTATTAACTATATTTATTCTTCCTGGATATTGTTTTTTCAAAAAATCATATGCTCTCTGATCCTCGAATGGCCCTACTCGCAATGAAAAATTTAAATTTGTATCTTTCATCAGTTTAATTAAAACTTCCATGAAAATATTTACGACAGCGTAATCTCTCCAAACATACTCCTCAATTCCTTTATTTTTTTGCAAAACTGCCATTCTTGTGTCAATAAAACCAGCCATTTTGTATAAATTCTCTGGAATATTATTCATACCTTCGTATGATGAGGTAGATTTGGAGGTAAAGCCAATACCGATAGTAATGCTTTTGTCTTGAAGTTTTTTTTGCACAGAGTTATTATATAAATCCAAACGATTACATCCTACGACTTCTAGCTGATCAAGCCTAAAAAAGCCTGTTTCAAGTAGCCATTGCTTTTGGGAATTGCCCCATAAAAATGCTTTATCTACAAAATCTAAATTATTTAAAGCTTGCCTACCATATCCAATATACGAGCCGAGAGATGATTCTCTAGTAAGCCTCCCGCCTTCACCTGCGTAAATGAATATTTTTGTTAAGCCTTTCAGACGCTTCACAAATGGATAATCACCCCTACTTACAATTAATCCATCTGGTCTCTGGGAAATTAAATCATATATTACATCTCTTTTATTTGTTAAAATTGAAATAACTTTTAACTTAGAAAGTTCTTGTGAAATTAATACGCAAGATAGTAAATCACGTTTCGCATTATCTACAAGTATAAGAACTTTTTTCATGACTTAATACCCCAAACTATATATCCGGTTGGGAATGCCTTGTCGGGTTTTACTAAATTTTGTCTATATTTTTTATCTAATTCTTGTAAATATGGGAAATGCTCATCATAAAACCACTTCATTTTTTCTTTTCTTATATCCTCAGGAAGGTATTCAAATGCATTTTGCCATACATATGATATTACATCAAATACACCTGTACCTAACTCATAACTATCATATTTTAGTCCATTCTTTTCAAACATTATCCTCATACCCTCATGAGTATACCTTATATAATCATCTGGCATATGATGCAGTTCTCTTACAAGTCCTTCAAAAATCAAACATTTTCCGTCTTTTTTAAGTACACGAGCAAATTCTTGAAACATCTTGTCTTGTTGATCTTCATGATGAACAACATTTGGAACTATGACATAGTCCATACTATTTGACTCTATATCTTTAAGATTACTAATCCCATTTACGTAGTCTGGTCTCCATCTAATACATCTTCCATCATTTAACCATGACTCTTGAGCTCCCCATCGTGCATTTGACGTATTGACAACACAATCAACTGCAACAACATCTTGCTTATGAAATATAGGAGCAAACAAACTCCAACCACCATAAAAATATGCTCTTTCTAAAATAAGTACCTTATTGTCTGAAGGAATTTCTTCCATTAGCTTGCCTAAAGTGTTAAATAAAAGTCCAAACTGAGGCCAATGAGATTCTACTTTATAAAACTTCTCTTTTAAAAATTCAATATGCGAAGCTACCTCTTCAGTTGTTAATTTTGGACGACTTGCCAACTGATTCATTTCATACTTCATTTTGACTCCTTTTTTCTAATATTAAATTTGCAATTTTTGCATCAAGTAATGTATCAATATTTACAGAACTTTCTTCGTGCATTTCATATGGTAAAGATTTTTTACCAAAGAAATTTCTATACTTTAAGAGCATATCTACTCTTATCATAAATATTGCTCCATTTGGAATATACGTTTTAGGTAGTTTTTGTCTATTTGTACTTTTAGATTCCAAAGATATTATATTGTCAAGATATCCATCAGAATTTATCTTTTTCATTTTATATGGGCTAATTCCATGAACATCTGCGACACTTACAACTGAATCCGCATCCCCATCTTTGATAAGATTGATACAATCATTAATATCAGAGCTCGTTCTAAGTGGTGATGTTGGTTGTAACCAACAAAGCACATCAGGTAATTGATTTGAATTATTCTTTAAATATTCTAAAAGATGTAATGCTACATCAATAGCTTCAGTATCACTACAAGACAATTCATCTGGTCTTTTAAAAGGGATAATGATAGATTGATAATCCACTTTTGCTAAATTTATAATATTATCATCATCTGTAGTTAATATAACTTCATCTAAATTTGATTTAATGGCTTCTTTAAATGTATATTCAATGAGTTTATTACCGCACAAATCTATCATATTTTTATTTGGTATTCCTTTTGAACCTTTTCGAGCTGGTATAACGCCTACTATTCTCATTTTCTAGCCTCTATCCATAAATAATTTGCCATTCCTTTTGATTCTAAATAATTTTTGTATATATCATTAAAAGAATCATCAAAGAGATGTAATTTATTTAGCCCAGAAGGTTTATTTTCTTTAAGCCAGATCATCATATTTGACATATCCATAGTATGCATATATTCTACTTTATAATTTTTAAAACCTGCTTTGTCAAGTAAATATGAAATACTTTTCTTATCGAAATAATATAAATGAGCTGTTCTATAATAAAAAGGGGAAAACTCTTCAGGGATTGTCCTCATAAGTATATCGTCATGATTAGGAGTAACCATATACATTGTACCTCCATCATTTAATATATCAAACTTATCTTGCAAAAATTCTAATGGATTTTCAACATGTTCAATAACATTGAAAGACATAACAACATCACCATTCACACCATCATTAATGGCATCAGAAGTATATGAATAAACTTTATGTAATTTGGATAATTCATCGTGATAAAATTTAGCAGGTTCTATAGCTATTGTGTCTTTTGAAAAAGAAGATATTAAATCTAAAAATACTCCTGCACCAACACCAATATCTACAACAGACTTATCAACTAAATTAATGACTCCGATTTTGTATAATCTTTGTTCATTATCTCCAGCAACTTGAGCTATAAAAGATTTTTTATCATATGTCGAATTATAACTATTTCTATATTCTTCACTTTCATAAAATTCATTTATATAAGTTGTATTAGAAAGGAATAATATACTACAATCATGACACTTGTAAACATTTTCATCGTAACTTGTAGACTTTCCAAAACTTCCATTTCGAATTTTACCAGTATATTTGAGTGATACATTATTGCCATTGCATAATTTACATTTATTCATAATAACTCCTAATTTAATATGTAATTGTTTTATGAAATTTAAGTTCACAATTAGCCAAGGTATCTGCAATCTTTTCTCCTGCATACCCATCACCATAAAGGAATTCTGATTCATAATGGCCATTATCTATATGTTTTTGAATGGCATCCTTTATTGCTTCTTTATTATATTGACAATCAATTACACTTTTAGCTCTTTGTCTTCCGTGTTGTCTTGTGCCAATATTTACTACAGGGATACCTAAAAATGCGCTTTCTCTTATACCTACACTTGAATTACCTATTAAACATTTAGAATTTTTTATAAGTCTTAAAAAATCTTGTGGCTCCATATTTTTAAAAAAATGTATATGTGAAGATTTATATTTTTCTCTAAATACTCTTATACCTTTTGATGTTCCATCACTTCCTGCATCAACATTTGGCCAAAACCAAAAAGTTGGTATATCCAATTCATGTATAGTCTCAAGTGTTGCTGAGATATGTTCTCTAGCACTTGCAAATTCAGTAGTAACAGGATGTTGCATAACCACAAGATAACCATCCCTCCAAGAAATTTCGTTTCCAACACCACCGTATTTAATAAGTGGATCAAAGTCGAATTCAGGATTTTCCAAAACTTCCCTCGCCAAGTCCATAGAGGGGCAACCTGTATTTATAACACTTTGAGGCTCTTCACCCATTTTAATTACTCTTTGTTTTGCATCTTCAGAAGCAACTAAATGAATATCAGCAAGTTTTGTGTTTGCATGCCTTACTTTTTCATCTATATTTCCAGTTACTTCTCCGCCTTGAATATGCGCTAATGGAATATTTTGATAACTTGCTGCTATAGATGTGGCAATAGTCTCAAATCTATCAGCGATAGTTACTACTATATCCGGTTTGAGATTTTGAAATGCTGTTGCTAACTCCATAATAGCAAGTCCTGTTGTTTTTGCCATGCCAGTAGGCGTTTCTCCTTCTAGAATATTATAAATTTTTTCCACTACTTCAAATCCATCTTTTTCTATTATTTTTACCGCATTTCCATATCTGTCAAGAAGTGATGAACCAGCTAGAACTAATTGAAGTTCTAAATTAGGGTGATTTTTAATAGCTTGCAATGCAGTTTTAACTCTTGCATAACTTGGTCTTGCTGTAACAACTACACATATTTTTCTTTTATCCATTAATAATGTCTTCCTCTCTTAAAAAATCCCATTTCTTCATATGTTGTTTTATTTTTTTGCCAATTACATTCTTATATTCTTTTGCACTAATTCCATAACCTGATGGTTTTTTTGCTTCTAAAACATCAAATGTTATCATATCACCAATTTTCATTTCTCTATTTACTGCTAATGATTTTTCAAAAATATTTTTTACTTCTTTAAATTTACTATTATCTGTTTTATCTATTTTGTTTTCTATCGATTTTTCTATAAATCTTACACCCTCAACTAGCTGCTTTACTTCATCAATTGTAAGAGAAGATTTACTATCAGGACCAAACATTTTCTTATCAAAAATTACATGAAATTCTAAGATTTCTGCTCCTAAACTAACAGCAGATAATGATGGATAAATAGTGCTAGAGTGATCGGATAGCCCAACAGGCAATCCATATCTCGCATTAAGCTCACTTATTACATTTAATCCTATATCTTCGGCATTTGTAGGATACTTTGTAGTGCATTGTAAAATTGAAAGTTTATTTCCAAAAGGCTTTAAAAAGTTGACAGTGTCATCAAGCTCGTCAAAACTACTCATGCCACTTGATAGAATGATATCTTTGCCAGTTTTTGCAATCTTTTCTAGCATAAGATAATTGCTCACTTCACCTGACCCTATCTTATACTTTTGGACCCCTATCTCTTCAAGCCAATCAACTGCCATATTTGAAAAAGGAGAACTAATAAACTCTAATCCAACTTCATCACAATGTTTTTTTACACCTTTCCACTGATCTAGTGTAAACTCCATTCTCTTCCAATAATTATAACGCGTATCATCTTCATAAGAAAACTTAACTCTAAAAGGTTCATACTCACTGCTTTCTGCTTTGGCAATATGGGTTTGAAATTTTATTGCATCTACTCCAGTAATAGCTACAGCATCCACATATGAGTGAAGCATACCAAGACTTCCTTCATGCGCTTGACCTATTTCTGCAATTATAAATACTTTATAACGTTTCTTTATATCTACATTAAACATTTTAATTCCTTTATAAAGATTTCAGATGAGCTACTGCTCTTGTATTTAGGATTCATTAAATAATCGAATTTGTAATTTTCATATCTTTGTTCATTAAAATGCAACTTAGATCGTACAATATCTTGATTAGCAAGAATTACTTTTTGCTTAAAATATGATGCGAACTGATGTATCGCAGTGTCTATTCGATAAAGTTTTGTCTCGATTAAGTCGGAGGACAAAAAAACAATAGGCTTTTTATACAAAACAGCATAACCAAGAGATGTACTGCAATGAGTAATACATAATTCTGCATATTTCACCAATTGCTCTGTCTTATACTGATGAACCATTCTTTCATAGTTAGAACTTGCTTTAACGTGGTCCCCTTTGGGATGTAATGCTATTATTACTTTACATTTTAATACAGACTCTAATTTAGAAAAAAAAACTTTCATGTTCTTAAAATATTCATTTGCAAAGTGCTTATCTAAATTATATCCCGCATTCACTAAATCTAAATGGTATGGCAAATCTTGGTCTAAAAAAACTATATAGTTTTCATTAATCAATCTAGTAGTTGACTCTTTTATGCTGTCGTCATACAAAAAAGAATGAATACAAATAATTTTTTTTGCTGGGTATGATGATTCTAAAATGTTGCCTGCAACAAAAGCGAAATCTTTTTTTTTGAATACACCAATCTTATATAAGGTATTGAATAAAATATTTTTCATAAACCTTAAGGACTGATTTCTTTTAGTTAATGGTGGTAAATTCATACTTAAAATGATACCTTGACGATAACCGAAAAAATTGAAATATCTTAAAATTATAAATAATTTATAAAATCTTAATTCAAAGTTTATTGCATTAAAAACTAAAGACCTTGAGCTTATGGATTTAAAATACATAATAAGTTCACTATATGTAGATATCTGATAAATATCCTTGTGTTGAGAATTATTAAGTGTCCTTGATGTAAAAATTAATGCGGTAATGTCCAAAATTAAGTATTCTATTCCATGCTGTTCTAACGTCTTTAAATAATAGGCCTCCCTATTTATATTAGTAAATTCCCCCGCCACCAAAAAGCAGATAATTTGTTTTTTTTGATTCATGATAACCTAACTATTATTCGAATTTGCTATGCATTTCAATAAAGATCCTTGCAATAATAAAGTCAATTTCTTCATCGATATCAATTGAACTTTTTCGGTCCATCTCATATGCAAAAATATTATCTTTTAAAACGAATCCTTTATTTTCTAAAAGTTTTTCTGTTTGACATATATAAATGGCACCATTAAGTCTATAATATTTCTCTAAATCTTGACTTCGTTTATTTAAAACTTCCTCTTTTAAGAAATTACTCATACATCTATCAGATGGCAAAGTATTACTCCACAATGGGCTATGATCCATTTCACATACACTTACCACGGCATCTGAATTTTTTTCTTCCAAAAGTTCTATAGCTTCATCTGTATGCTTTTGATTTCTAAGTGGACTAGTTGGCTGGAGCAAAACTATATAATCATATTTGGGAAGATTTTCTATAGTGTGTTTTATAGCATCAAATGTAGTCGCTGTATCACTTGCAAGTTCATCGGGTCGTTTAATGGTTTCAGCTCCACACTTTTTTGAAATATCCAAAATTTCATCATCATCACTTGTAACAACAACTTTATCCACATATTTACTATTAAATCCAGCTTCAATACTCCAAACGATTAGTGGCTTACCACATAGGTCCAATACATTCTTTCTAGGCAATCTTTGACTACCACCTCGTGCAGGAATAATTGCTAAAAAAGTTTTATTTTGATACATTAAAACACCTCATCATATTCTTCATTTGCTTTTTTATACTCTTCAATTCGCCCAATATCAAGCCAATATTCTCTAAGAGGAAATGACATAGCATTTTGTTTTTCAGTTATGATTTTCTCAAAAAGAGTTGGCATATCATAAAATTCATTTCTTGGAATATATTGTAGCACATCAGGACTTATGATGTATATACCAGCACTCACAAAAAACTTATATGTAGGTTTCTCTTCGATTGACAATATATGGCTTCCATCAATATTCACAACACCATAAGGCACTTGAAAGTCATACTCTCTTACACACATCGTCCCTATAGAATTATTTGCTATATGAAAATCGTGTAAGTGCTCATAGTTTACATTTGTAAGTAAGTCACCATTCATCACAAAAAATGGCTCCGTTGGTTTTTCTTTTAGAAGGCTCAAGGCTCCTGCTGTTCCCATCCTTTGTTCTTCTAAGATATACTCTATATTTACTCCAAAACTACTTCCATCACCAAAATAGTCTTGTATGATATGTGACTTATAATTAACACACATCACAATATTTATATACCCATATTCTGCAAATTTTTCTACAATAGTTTGCAAAATTGGTTTATTGCCTACTTTGAGCATAGGTTTTGGAGTATTTTCTGTCAGTGGTCGCAGTCTAGTTCCTAGACCTCCTACCATAAGGATAACTTTGTTTATCTTTCCTTTTGGTTTTATAAGTTCTTCTATCTCTTGAATCCCTAAAATTTTACCATTATCATCAACGATTGGTATTTGATGTAGTTTTTTAGAAAGTGCAAGATTTAAAATTTCCTCTTTTGTATCACTTATTTTTGCAATAGTAGGAGTTTTAAAAATAATAAACTCTATTGAACTATTTAAATCTAAACCATTTAGCAATCCTCTTCTAATATCTCCATCTGTTAAAGTTCCCAATAGCTTATCATTTTCATCAACTATCAAAGCTATTTGCATCGCCCCATCATCTATGATTTGTAAAGCTTCTTTAATAGTTGCATCTACAGTAAGTTTTATATTTTGTATATTTTTCATAAAATTTCCTTCAAAAGCATAAAACTCTCAGCATATTCACATCCACAAGTAGCACCTCTTAAAGTTGCCAAAGATCTTAAATTTCTTTCACTTCTTGGAAAAGGATGTTCTGCCATTTCACTTTCAAATATTTTCATTATCTCAATTTTCTTCTCAAAAAACTCACTAACATCAACAAAAACATTTGGAATAAAACTATCTTCTTTGGTACTTGGAGCAAACTCTGTTTCACTTAAGGTTTCCATCATATATATTTTTTTGATAAATGGATATCTAAATGATTTTGTACAGCTGTAACTCGCTTCAAATATTTTTCTATGGTCACTATGAACATCACCTTTAAAAGGAAGGTAAATAATATTTGGTTGAACTTCTTTTATCATTTGAGAAATTTTACCTACAAGCTTACTGACTGTATATTCATCCACTTGCATTGTTTTTAATTGTAAATTATGAACACTATCAAAGTTATAAAAATTAGATACTTCCTCTATCTCATTTTCCCTTTTCATATAATAGTTATGTTCTTTAGCTATTGTCGTACAAATTAACCAATGAATCTCATCTCCATTTGCTCTATGTTTAAGTAAAGTCCCTCCGCATCCCAATGTTTCATCATCTGGATGAACTGCAATTACTAAGACTTTATTCATCTACTACCTCCAATATATCTTCATCTTTAAATAGTAAATCTTTAAAAGTATTATTTTTCATAATACTAAATGCTTTTGAGGAGCTATGTCCATCTCCATAAATATTCAATGTTTTCTTTGTAAGATCTTGAAATTCTTTTGAAAAAATTTTACTTATAGCTTCTTCAATATTATTTCTCTCTCCGTTAATAAAAATTACATTATCATTAGCTTTTCGTCCACTTTGCCTATAACCTACATTGATTGCAGGTATTGGTATAGATGCTGACTCAAGAATCCCTGATGACGAGTTTCCAATTATAAATTCAGCATTTTTATATATAGATACAAAAATCTTTCTAGGCTGATTACGATAAAATATAAAATTTTTATTATTTTTATATTTCTCTATAACTTCTACAATATCTCTATTCCCTGGGTCAATATTTGGATAGCTTACAAATGTATTAATATTCTTTTTTTCTAATGACAAAAGGATGAGCTCAAAAATTTTTGCAGATTCATTTCTCTCTTTTGGTATTGGATGAAAAATCAATATAGCAAATTTATCAAAACCACTATCAATTTTAAAATATTCTTTAATTTCATTCTTTAAAAGTATAGATTCATTAACAAATTTATCTAATGCAACACTACCTATATTGTAAATTCTTTCTTTTCTTTCTCCCATTTTTAGCAATCTTTGATAATGTTCTTCTTGAGAAACCATATGAATAGTTGACAATTTAGATGTAGCATGTCTAATAGGATTATCTATATGAGAATCTTGAACATGATCTCCACCAAAAAAATGTATAGTTGGTATTTCAAGATACCCTCCTATCATTGAAGCAACCATAACTTCCTCCCTGTCTCCTGCATAAATAATTAAATCTGGATTATAATTACTAACAATGTCTATACTATTTTGAAGTAATATAGATGCCGATTTTAATCTTGCAGCTTTAGTATCAGAGTCAATTAATGTTTCAATTTTAGCTAGAATATCCAAACCATCACTTTCAATATCTTTTACAGTATACCCATATGTTTTAGAAAGATGTGCTCCAGAAACTATCATTTTTAATTCAATTGTTTCATCTTGATTAAATAACCTATACAGACTACTTAGCAAGTCATATTCTGAACGAATAGCAGTAAATGCTAAAATTTTTTTCTTCATTTTTTAACCTCTATCATATTGTAAACTTTTTTAAATTGCATATTTGCTAACTTAGCAAATTCTTCATCTTTATCTCTATCTCCAAAGTAAATGCTTTTTTTTAGGTTTAGATTTAGAAACTGTAAACTATTTATACTTGGTTTATGAAATGCAGAACCATATTCACCAGTAAAAATAACATTTTGATCATAAAAATATTTTTCTAGCCCTAATGTAATAAATTTTTTTTTCTGAAGTTCATAATTACCATCAGTTATTAAAAACAAATCAAAGTTATCTTTAAAATATGATAATAATTTTCTATTTCTTTCTGGTAGGACAAGACTAGGTGAATAGTTTCTAAAAATTTCTAATGCTTTTTGTATAAATATTTCTCGCGAATAAATAGTATTGCATTTATCATATGCTTCACTAAAAATATGAGAATAGGAACTCCCTTTTTCAATCCATCTATTTAACATAAATGACAAAACATTATCATTCTTTATTAACTGTTTATTGATTTCAGAATATACTTGCTCAATAAAATTATACTCATCATATAGTGTCCCATCCATGTCAAAACCAACTGTTTTAACGTTTTGCCAATCTAAATCACTATATAAAGCATTCAGCATAATATCTCATCATTTTAAGACCATAATTAATGGGTTTTGGTATTATTTTTTTATTTTTAATAAAATTTTCAATAATTACATTAATCCAATTTTCAGTTGCAGCAATTCCAAGAGCCATACCTCCAGCAATTCTAGGATTAACTTCTAAGAAATACAATTGTCCATTTTCTTTTTCCATAAATTGAAAATTAATAGGTCCCTCTAATTTTATTTTTTTTGCGATTTTTTGTATATACACTACTATTAAATCATGTTTTATGACTATTCCTTTTGTAGATTTACCATCTTTAATATCAATTCGCTTTCTTGGAATAATATAAATTGGTTCTCCATTTCTATCAAATAAACAATCTATTGTATATTCTATACCTTCTATGAATTCCTGAGAAATCATTTGATCCATATTTTTCAATTCTGATCCAATATAAACGCCACTTCCACCTCTTCCAAATCTTGGTTTTATAAGTAAATATTCCTGTTTTAATGATGTTTCTGGAGTTGGAATTTCATTAGCCTTGCAAAATTGATAAGCACTATATTTATCCAAAAATACTTCAAGTGAACTAGTATTTGAAATTAAAATAAATATTCCTTTTGCTTGAAAATATTTTTTTCTCTTTGACCACTCAATTAATGTCTCATCAAAAGATGGTATAACCATATCAATTTTATATTCTAAAAGCTTTAATTCAATTTTATTCCATAAATCTGGATCATTTTTATCGGGGAGCACAATAAACTCATCTGCTAAACATATCCCATGATTATTTTCATTAATATCAGAAGCAACTACTATATTACCACTTTCTTTTATAGCTTTAATTAGATATCCAGAAACTAAACTGCCACTTGCTTCCGTCAATATTCTCATATAATGTCTCCTTCAACATAATCCTTATTTGCAATTTTCCCCATATACTCATCCCATCTCATAGGACTTATCCCATTCCCAGGTCTTTTTATAGCGATATTATCTTCGCTTAATTTATCACCTTTTTTTATTTCCGTTTTTGCCACAATACTTTTTCTAGCCACACTCATATTTGGTATTTCACTCTTTGATGGTTTTTTGATACTACTTCCAAGAGCCAGTTCTATATTACGAATCGCACTAACCATCGTTTTTAGTTCATCTGGTTCAAGACTTGCCTTATGGTCAGGTCCTTCCATAGTTTTATCAAGAGTAAAATGTTTTTCTATGACATTTGCACCCATAGCAACAGCAGCAATATCTACTTCAATCCCTAAAGTATGGTCACTATACCCAAAAGCAATATCAAAGGTATTGCCAATAGTTACCATTGCTTTTAGATTTACATCTTCCATAGGTGTTGGATACATAGTATTTGCATGAAGAACTGTGATATTTTCTTTTTTAGTTCCTGAATTTATCAACACATCCAAAGCATCTTCAATTTCACCAATATCTGCCATCCCAGTTGAAAGTATTACTTTTTTACCCAGTTTTCCTATATGCCTAAGATATGGTAAATTTGTGATTTCTCCACTTGGTATTTTAAATATTTCAAGTCCTAGGGTCTTTAAAAGCTCTATACTATCATGGTCAAAAGGGGTAGATAAAAACATAATCTTTTGAGTTTTACAATAAGCTATTAGTTCTTTATGTGTGTTCAAATCAAGCTCTAACTTCTTTATCATATCAAACTGTGATTCTTGTGCATCAGTCGTCTTTTTTTGATACTCTGCTTTTTGAGCATTTTTAGATACCAGTTTTTCAGCTTTAAATGTTTGGAATTTTACGGCATCAGCTCCACTTTCACTTGCTGCATCAATAAGCTTTTTTGCAAGTTCAATTGAACCATTATGATTTACACCTGCTTCTGCTATGATAAATACTTTATTTATTTTATTTTTCACTTTACTAAACTCCCTGCCTTTATAAATCCAGTTATTTCTATATATTCTTTCGAAACAGAATTGCTTCCAAAAAAACTATTTTCTTTTACAACTACTCCGCCATTGAGAACACTCGCTGTTGAAATATGACAATTATCCTCTATAATTACATCGTGCTCAACTAAAGCTTTTGAATTAATAATGCAATTTTCACCAATTCTTACATTTGCATTTATAAGTGCATGGTGCATAATAATTGTCCCCTTATCTATAAACGAATGGTTAGAAACATATGCTATTGGAGAAATTATTACAGGTAAATTAAAACCTATATGTTTTACTTTTTTAAATAACTTTACTCTTAAATCGTTTGATTTTATATGACCTACAGTTAGAACTGCATTTTTACAAGTTTTGAAAATATTTTCTAACTCATCATCACAAGCAATAATTTCATAGTCAAAAACTTTTTTACCTACATTTTCTTTTGTGTCAACTATTCCAATGATTTCATATTTATTTGTCAGCTCAATTACATCAATTGCGCTTCTACAATGCCCACCACCACCTATTAAAACTATTTTTTCTTTCATTATAAAATTACTGAACTTGGAATATTCACAACTCTCTCTTCCAAATATTTTGCATTTTTTAAATCTGTTTTTTGACAATCTTTGAACATTTCAAGCTCATTCATAAGTTTCCAAATAGGTCGGCTCATTACTCCATTTTTATTTGTAAAATCTAAAAATTCATTTCTTTGTTTTATATCATTTAATAAAACAGCTTGGAGCCAATAGTTTGATTTACTATTAATTGGCTCTTCCACAAAAGTTATATTTTCATTTGCAAAAAATTCCTTGTATTTGGCACCTAAATCTCTTTTTGAAATTAAGAACTTTTCTAATTGTTCAAGCTGTGCAACTAAAAGTGCAGCATTTATATTAGGAAGGCGATAGTTGTATCCTATTTCATCATGTACATATTCATGAGGGTGTGGGATTTTTGCTGTTGTTGTGATATGTTTTGCTTTTTTTGCTAATACTTCATCATCTGTAACAATTACTCCGCCGCCACCTGAAGTTATGATTTTGTTACCATTAAAAGAAAAAGCTCCTACTTTTCCGAAAGTTCCAGTATGTTTATTTTTATAGTAACTACCTAAACTTTCCGCTGAATCTTCAACTAGAATAATATGCCACACATCACAAATCTCTTTTATCTCATTTATTTTACAAGGATGCCCAAAAGTATGCATTGGAACACAAGCTTTTATTGTTTTTCCAGTTATTTTATTTATGCACTTGTTATCTTGAATTTCACAATTTGTTTCTAAAAAGTTTTTCAAAGATGCAGGACTCAAACCCATCGTATCCAAATCAACATCAACAAATATAGGTTTTGCTCCAATATAACTAATAGCATTACAAGTTGCTATAAATGTAAGTGGTTGAGTAATAACTTCATCATCTTTTTTCACATCTGCCAAAATTAGTGAAATATGAAGGGCTGCTGTACCATTTACCGTAGCTATTGCATACTTACTCCCCACAGTTTTTGCAAACTCTTTTTCAAAAGTATCTACATATTTACCCACACTTGAAACAAAAGTAGAATCTATACAGTCATTGAGATATTTTTTTTCATTACCAATAAATCTTGGTTCATGCAGTGGAATAAACCCTTGAGTACTAAAAGTTTGCTTTATAAAATCAACTATTTTTATAAAAATCATAAATACTCTTTATTATATAATTTATTTCTAAATCTTTAATGCCATAATACATAGGTAATCGTATTAGTTTGTCACTTTCACTTGTTGTAAATCTATCATGCTTCATTTTCCCAAACATTAACCCTGCTGGAGATGAATGTAAAGGAACATAATGAAATACTGCACAAATTTCGTGATCATTCAAAAATTGAAGCAACTTTGTTCGAGTTTCAAGATCTTTTACTTTAATATAAAACATATGTGCATTATGAATACATCCTTCAGGTATTGTTGGCAACTCCAGATACATACAAGATTCTAGTTCTCTCAATCCATTAAAATATTTATTCCAGCTCTTAAGACGATTGCTATTTATATAATCTGCTTTAGTTAATTGTCCATAAAGATAAGCTGCGCTCAAATCATTCATAAGGTAGCTACTTCCAATATCAACCCATGTGTATTTATCAACCATACCGCGAAAAAATAAACTCCTATTCGTTCCTTTTTCTCGTACTATCTCAGCTCTTTCCAAAAATTGATCATCATTGATAATCAACAAACCTCCTTCTCCACCACTGGTATAATTTTTAGTTTCATGAAAACTATAGGCACCAAGATGTCCAATCGTTCCAAGGGGTTTACCATTATAACTACTCATCATGCCTTGTGCTGCGTCTTCTACAACAAAAATGTTGTATCTTTTTGCAATATTCATAATGATATCCATATTGCATGACACGCCTGCATAATGAACTGCAATAATTGCTTTTGTTCTGGACGTAATTAATTGTTCTATTTTTACTTCATCGATATTCATTGTATCAGGTCTTATGTCGGCAAATATTATCTTTGCACCCCTCAGAACAAATGCATTTGCCGTACTTACAAAGGTATAAGATGGCATAATTACTTCATCACCATATTTAATATTTAATAAAATTGCAGCCATCTCTAGTGAATGTGTACAAGATGTTGTTAACAATACTTTCTTGCATTGCAGTTTACGTTCAAACCATCTATGACATTTCAATGAAAAACTTCCGTCTCCAGAGATTTTCGAACTCTTCATTGACTCCAAAGTATACTTCTTTATGTTCCCAATCAAGCATCTTTTATTAAATTCTATCACTACATTTCCTTTATCTTTATACTATTTAACATTTTGTAGCGATATTGTAATATGCTACATCTTCTCATCAAGATATTTACCAGTATCTTTGTGTCCAAAATCAGGAATCATTTTAAAAAACTCTTTTACAATATCTTCTTTTGTCCAAGATAAACTTGTTTTATAATTTTTAATTGTTTTTTCAAAACTACTGAGTTTTTCTGCATCGAATAAAGCTTCATTTTTAATAATTCCAAGATTTACAAATTTGTCCATATTTAAAATTTCTTTATCTGTAAAAAACTCTTCAAAATCTTTTTCACCTGTCGTATCACTAGTAGTAAATAAACAAGGCCATTTCCCTTGTGTGGGTAATGTTTTCGCTAATTTTCTTGCTTCATCCTCGTCTTGACATAAATATGGTTCATATCCAAGATTTTTTAAATATTTGACTGCAATATCCGCAAAAGTGATAAGATGAAAATTTTCACTAAGTTTTGGAAAAAAGATATCCCTATTTTCACCAAAAATACAAGACATAAGACAAAGTTCACCTGATTCTTGTGGTGTTACAAAATATCTTTTTATATCATTTGGTGCAACTATTGGTTGATTTTTCTCTATTCGTTTATTAAATCCATGAAGTAAACTTCCATCACTAAAAGCTACATTTGCAAATCTTGCCATAGAAACATTTATCTGTTTAGAGTTTCTCATCACAAACATCTCCATAATTCTTTTACTTGCGCCCATCATATTTACTGGATTTGCTGCTTTATCGGTGCTTACGCAAAAGTATTTTTTGGTTCCATTTTCAATTGATTGTTTTAATGTTTTATCTGTATTAAAAACATTTGTCTCAATCATTCGCATAAGTGTAAATGGGTCTTTTTCGCTTCTTACATGTTTCAGTGCAGAAAGATTTAAAACATAGTCATATTTCCCATCAGCCTTTATAAAAGCATCGTATTCTAAGCTTCCAATATCAAGTGCAAACGTAGCAAATTCACCATCAATATATCCAAAACTACTTCGTATATCCCGTACAAGCTCAACCATATTGTTTTCACTAATATCAACTACATGAAGCTTATTTGGATTTCTTCTAAATATCTCTTTTGTAACTGCTTGACCTATGCTTCCAGCTCCTCCCAGCACAAGAAAAGATGAAGATGATACAATGTTACTTATATAAATATTGTTCCGCATTATGTCCATGCAAAAAAGCATTTCGGAGCGTCCTATCATTTCAAGCATTTTATTATTCACAAGTAATTACTCCTTTCTCTAGCTTAAATACTGTATCACATTGCTTAATTGTACTTAGCCTATGGGCTACAATAATTAAGGTTTTACCCGAGGCAATAGTATAAATCTCATTCATGATTTGTGCTTCAATCTCATTATCCAAAGCGGATGTGGCTTCGTCAAGAATTAACACTTCAGGATCAGAATAAATTGCTCTGGCTATTGCAATTCTTTGCTTTTGACCACCACTTAACAAAATACCTCCTTCACCAACTTGTGTTAATATGCCTTTCTGGCTTAAAAGAAAGTCATAAATCTTTGCTTTTTTTAAAGATTCTATAACCTTAAGTGAATCATATTTATCACTCATGGCAACATTTTGGGCAACACTACCATCAAACAAATACACACTTTGCGGAATATATCCAAATTTATTACGCCAACTTTTAACGTTTGAATCTGTAAGTTCTCTATTGTCAACAATTATTCTACCGCAAGATGGCTTGTAGAGGCCCATGATTAAATTAATTAATGTGCTTTTACCGCTACCACTTTCTCCAATAAACGCGATTCTTGATCCCTTATAAATATGAAGATGGATTTTATTTAAAATCACATTATGATGCCCATAATCAAATGATACGTTATGTAAAGTTATTGAATTATCAAAAAAAACCTCTTCACTACCCAAGGATTCAGCATTATATAACAAATCACTATGGATTATATCCAATGATTTGCTAGTAAAAACTATCATATTATATCCTGCCAATATTCTACTCAATGATGGCATTAATCTATAAAGTGCTACAACAAATAAAGATAATGTTGATAGTACCGAAGCTTTATCGTAGCCATAAATAACAATTAAATATAATATTATAAATATCACCAAAATAAAACCTAATGTTTCTAAAATAAATCTAGGAATTTGAATTAATGTATGAGCAATCATATTAATTCTTGAAAAATGTTTGCTGATAATTTTAAACTCATTTAGATGATCTTCATCTTTACCATAAAGCTTAATAATTTTAAAATTACTTAAACTTTTATTTATGATTTCATGATAGGCTTGCTGTATTTTGACTTTCTTCGCACCTTTTTTTTTAATATTACGCGAAACAAAATATATTATTAGTGCAATATTTATCATTAAAAATAATGTTAAAAATAATGTTATTTTATAATCTACATATATCATTATTGTGTATAAAAATATAAAAACTAAACTTTCACTAATTAGTGTAAGTAGAGACGACAATAAAGTTGTTACATTAGTTGTTTCATTTATTATATTTTTGCTCAAATCAGAAGAGTTCTTTTTTGTAAAATTCACATAAGACATTCTCATATAATTTTCAAATAATCTATACGCTATTATGTGATACTTATTTGTGGAAAATTTAAACACTTGATAAGTATAATATATGCTAATTAAACACCTAAATATATAATAAAGAATTAGAAATATGCCGAAAAATATAATAAAATAGAGCTCACTGTCAAAATTGAAGTAATTATAAATAAAATTACTATAATCATTGGTAAAAATAATCGAACTATTTATTGCTATCTTGATAAAAGGCAAAATCGCAGAAACGCCTACCGTTTCAATAATCGAGATGAAAATTGAGAAAAAAACCAAAACAATAAATTCTTTTTTACCCTGCTTTGTTAAAATGTAGTTAATTTTGTTAAAATAATCTCGTAGTCCCAGCATTCTAGAGTCTCCATGTAGGATTTTCAACGATCCCTTTAACGTCTATAATTATAGGCTGCCCATTTGACATATTTACATAATCTAAAGTTGAAATTTCTTTAAATTTATCATGCCCGACAGCAACTATAATAGAGTCATATTTCTTACAATTTAGAGGTAAAGCATCAATAAAATTTAGCTTCTTAGTTTCTTTATCGCTTCTATCCACCCAATAATCATATACTTCAACATGGCACTCAAATTCTTCTAGTTCTTTAATGATATCCATAACTTTTGAATTTCTCATATCAGGACAGTTTTCTTTAAAAGTTACACCCATCACTAAAACATTTGCATTTTTTAGTTTTTTATCAAATTTAACCATTTTTTTAATCGCTTTATCTGCAATCAATTTGCTCATTCCATTGTTTATTTGACGCGCACCTAAAATCAGATTTGGCATATATCCCAAGCTTTGAGCTTTATGAGTAAGATAATATGGATCAACACCAATACAGTGTCCTCCAACTAAACCTGGTTTTAGATTTATAAAATTCCATTTCGTTGCGGCTGCTTCAATAACATCATGAGTATTTATTTTCATAAGGTCAAATATCATGGCAAGTTCATTAATCAGTGCAATATTCACATCTCGTTGAGTATTTTCAATAACTTTAGCAGCTTCAGCTACTTTAATAGTTGGAGCCATGTGTGTTCCAGCTGTTATAATTGACTTATAAAGGTTATCTACTTTTATTGCTATTTCAGGTGTTGAACCTGATGTGATTTTAAGTATTTTTGTAACGGTATGCTCTTTATCCCCAGGATTAATTCGCTCAGGTGAATATCCACAAAAGAAAGTTTCATTAAATTTAAGACCAGAAAAATTCTCCAAAATAGGAACACAAATCTCTTCTGTAACTCCAGGATAAACGGTAGATTCGTAAATAACAATATCGCCTTTTTTTAGAACTTTAGCAACGGCTTCACTTGATTTGATAATTGGTGTTAAATCAGGCTCGTTACTATCATCAATTGGAGTTGGAACTGTAACAATATAAATATTGCAATCTTTTATCTCTTCAATATTTAACGTAAACTTCATCCCATTGGCAATAGATTCATGCACTTGTGATTGGGTTAATTCTAGTGTTCTATCAAATCCACTATTTAGTTCGTCTATTCGTGATTGATTAATATCAAATCCAACAACTTCATATTTTTCACTAAATGCATGAGCTAGTGGAAGACCAACGTAGCCAAGACCTATTACGCATATTTTATTCATATTTTTCCTTCTATACTTAACTATCACTTCTAAAAACATCTCTTGTATAAACTTTAGTTTTTACATCAGATAGACTATCTTCAACCCTATTTGCTACTATCACATCTGCAGTAGCTTTGAAGTCATCAAGCTCTTTGATAACTTTTAATCCTTCAAAAGTATCTTCATTTAAAACTGGCTCATAGATAATAACTTCAATATTTTTAGATTGTAGTTTTTCTATGATTCCTTGAACAGCACTACTTCTAAAGTTATCACTACCTGATTTCATTATTAGTCTGTAGATTCCAACTGTTTTTGGGTTAGCTGAAAGAATCTGATTTGTGATAAATTCTTTTCTTGTTTCATTAGAATCTACTATTGCTCCAATTAAATTATTTGGTACATCTTTGAAATTTGCTTTTAGTTGTTTTGTATCTTTTGGGAAACAATATCCACCATATCCAAAGCTAGGATTGTTGTAGTGTGTTCCTATTCTAGGATCTAGTCCAACACCACTTATGATATCTTTTGTGTTTAGGTTGTGTTTTTCTGAGTAACTATCCAATTCATTAAAATAAGCAACTCTCATAGCAAGATATGTATTTGAAAAAAGCTTTATAGCTTCTGCTTCAGTTGAATCTGTAAATAAAACAGAGATCCCTTTTTTAATAGCACCTCTTTCAAGTAAGCTAGCAAATATCATAGCTCGATCTGATTTCTCACCAACTATGATTCTGCTTGGGTAAAGATTATCATGAAGAGCTTGACCTTCTCTTAGGAATTCTGGAGAAAATATAATATTCTTAGTGTTGAACTTTTCATTTATCATTTTTGTATAACCAACTGGAATAGTTGATTTAATTACCATTGTTGTATTTGGATTTATACTTAGTACATCAGCTATAACATACTCTATACTTTTTGTATTGAAATAATTTGTAGTTTCATCATAATCCGTTGGGGTAGATATAATTACATAATCAGCTCCAGAATATGCTTCAACTTTATCCAGAGTTGCTTTAAAATTTAAATCATCTCTCTTAAGGTATTCACTTATTTCAGCGTCTTCTATTGGAGATATTTTATTTTGAAGCATCTCTACTTTTTCTGGGATGATATCTAGTGCTATTACTTCATTGTGTTGAGCTAGTAAGATTCCATTTGAAAGTCCTACGTATCCTGTTCCTGCTATTGCGATTTTCAATTACTTCTCCTTGTATCCATTTGGATTGTTATTTTGCCATCTCCAACTATCTTGGCACATTTGTTCAAGTGTTTTTTTAGCTTCCCAACCAAGAATATTCATTGCATATGATGGTTCAGCATAGCATTTAGCTATATCTCCGGTTCTTCTTTCGCACAATCTATATGGTACTTTTCGTCCACTAGCATTTTCAAAAGCATTAACAACTTCAAGAACAGAATATCCTTTGCCTGTACCAAGATTGACAATTAGTGGTTTCGTATTATTTGATGTTTTCAAGTAATCTATTGCTTTTACGTGACCGCAAGCAAGATCAACAACATGAATATAATCCCTAACACCAGTTCCATCGCAAGTATCATAATCGCTTCCAAATACACTCAGATATTCTCTCTTACCAACAGCAGTTTGTGCGATAAAAGGCATTAAATTATTTGGTGTACCATTTGGATCTTCACCTATAGTTCCACTTTCATGAGCACCAACTGGATTAAAGTATCTCAAAATGGCTATTTTAAAAGAATTATCAGCAATGTATAAATCTTCTAGGATTCTTTCAATCATATATTTACTTGTGCCATAAGGATTTGTTGTTCCACCAACAGAAAAATCCTCGCTAATTGGCATTCCTATTGGATCTCCGTAAACTGTTGCGCTTGAACTGAAAACGATTTTTTTACATCCAAAAGCACTCATGGCTTCTAGAAGTCTTATTGTGCCAATTACATTATTGTCATAATAAGATAGAGGAAACGCTACAGATTCTCCAACCGCTTTAAGTCCAGCAAAATGTATTACTGCATCAATCTCATATCTAGAAAATACTTCTGTTAATTTTTTAGAATCTCTAATATCGCCTTCTTCAAATCTAATCGGTTTACTTATTATTTTTTCGACTCTTTTGATTGATTCTTTTGAAGAATTCGATAGATTATCATAGACTATAAAATCATATCCTGCCGCTGCTAATTCTATTAATGTATGAGAACCTATATAGCCTGCTCCACCCGTTATTAGGATATTCATGATTTACCTTTTATATTTAGCATTTATTGCGTTCAAAATAATTTTGTATGCCATGTAAATGATATAATATTAAGCTTTTGAGTTTGATTAAATGTGATTTTAAAGCAATATGAAGTTGGATACTTTGAACCAAAATTGCTTCGATTATTTTTTGTTTTTACTCGATCTAGCCAAAAAGAAAATATTTCTTATTGGCATTTCAAGAATATAGTTTTATAAACTATATTATTATTTATTTTTTTGAGAATTCCATAAGCATAGTTTGTGCTGCTAATTTTCCATCTGCTGCAGCTCTTACTGCCAAGTCAGCTCCCCTAACACTATCACCACCAGCATATACTTTAGGGTTTGAAGTTTTAGACACAGCATCTACTTTTATACCATTCCATTTGTCAAGCTCTAAGTTTGCTTTTTTTAGAAAATCTGGTAGTTCTTGTTCA
>Ga0265593_1000310_pt1 | contig 29479 bp, 37 predicted proteins | sample saktaG_8_FD_190136 | JGI IMG/M metagenome (GOLD analysis project Ga0265593, IMG submission 190136) | Saline water microbial communities from Sakinaw Lake, British Columbia, Canada - sak_2011_5_24_36m | ecosystem: Environmental > Aquatic > Non-marine Saline and Alkaline > Saline ...
TGAAACTGCTGAACGAACCGGAGCTAGAATAACTGGCCCAGTACCGCTTCCGACTGAAATTCACAAAGTAACTGTGAACAAATCAACTTTCGTTCATAAGGACGCTCGCGAGCAATATGAAATGAGAATCCACAAGCGACTAGTTGATATCTGGGATCCAACCGCTAAAACCATTGAAAGTTTGACCGGACTTGATTTGCCAGCTGGAGTTGATGTTGAGATAAAGATGTAGTTTTCGCCTTTGGTGAGCCCCGCTACGAACGGGGCACATCCGAATTAGAAAAAATACCGCTAGGGCTTGCATAAATTTAAAAATTAGTTTAAGATAGATAGACTAGAAAAAAAGAAAAAAACTAGTTAAAGTCCTTCTTTATTGAGGGATACTCAATTAGCTAAGTCCGGGAATATTCCCAGGCTCTGCTGGCTGAGAAGCCAGTTTTTTAATTCCTACGAAATACGAATAAATACGAATGTACGAAAAAAAGGAAAAAACTATTTTTTAAATTCGTAAGCGATTATAAATTTTAGAGTAAAGTTTAGCATAATCACAGATATGAAACATATTTTAGGAAAAAAAATGGGAATGACAACACTGTATGATCAACAGCAGGGTGCTCTTAACGTCACTTTGATCGAATGTGAGCCAAACACTGTTTCCATTGTGAGAACAGCTGAAAAAGATGGTTATACTGCGGTTCAACTTGCTACTGCTAAGACTAAGAAAGTGACCCATCATAAAGAATTTCGCAGTCAAGAAACTATAACTTTGGCAGTTGGGGATAAGGTAACGGTTGAAAATTTCACAATTGGAGATTTGGTGAAAGTTAGCGGTATTGCAAAAGCCAAAGGATTTCAAGGAGTTGTAAAGCGACATGGCTTTGGAGGTTCTCCAGCTTCTCATGGACACAAACATGATTTGCGAGCCCCTGGATCAATCGGAGCTCAACAACCACAGCATGTTATCAAAGGAAAGCGAATGGCCGGAAGAATGGGTGGAAAAAGAAAATCAGTGAAAAATGTGAAAGTTGTCTATTTGAATGTTGAAAAGAATCTTATCGGCGTGCTTGGCTCAGTGCCAGGAGTGGTCGGAAGAATCGTTGAAGTAAGAGGATAAAAATCGCGAATCAACTCGAATTTAATCTCGAATAATCGCGAATAAAAAATATTAGAGAAAATTAGTGAAATAATTAGTGTTGATTAGAGAATTATATCATTATGGCTACAATCGCCCTGCACAACCTAGAAGGAAAAAAGATAGAAGATTTGAATATTTCAGATGCAGTTTTTGCAGTGAAATCAAACGATGAACTTTTGCATCAAGTTTATATTATAATTGCTGGCAATCAAAGATTTTCAATTGCCAACACAAAAGACAAAAGTGAAGTTGCTGGAAGTGGAAAGAAACCTTTCAAACAGAAAGGTACTGGAAATGCGCGACAAGGACAAAAGAGAAATCCCGTAATGAAGGGTGGGGGAATTGCATTTGGCCCAACTAGCGACAGAAATTTTAAAAGAGAAATTAACAAAAAAATGAAGCAGAGGGCTGTGCGTATTGCACTTAGCGAAAAACTCAGGAGCGGAACCTTAATTGCGGTTGACGCGCTTGAACTTAAGGATGCAAAGACTAAGGCGTTTGCTCAAGCTGTTAAAAATCTCAAGCTTGCAGGGAAGACGCTTGTTTCATTTTCTGATGGAGAGAAAAAGTTGTCTATTACAAGTCGCAATATTCCGAAAATTCAAAACATTGAGACTAAAGATTTGAATGTATATGATTTGCTTAATAATAAATATTTGCTTTTAAGTAAAGCCTCAATCGCATTTTTGGAAGAAAAATTTAGTAAGTAAATCGCGAATCAACTCGAATTTAATCTCGAATAATCGCGAATAAAAAATATTAGAGAAAATTAGTGAAATAATTAGTGTTGATTAGTGATTTATTTAAACATATGGCAGTAATAGAAGAGAAAAAAGAGAATATTTCAAAAAAGGAAACAGCTGTCAAAAAGGCAGTGAAAAAAGTTCCTATGCAAGCTGCTCCAAATGCAGATATTGCTTGCAAGGTTCTGGTTGAGCCTTGGATTACGGAAAAGTCACATGCGGCCATCGCTGAGAATAAATATGTATTCAGGGTTACTAGAATGGCTACTAAGCCAGAAGTGAAAAAGGCAATTGAAGGTTTCTATAAGGTTAGTGTTGAAAAGATTGCAATGACAAATCTATTGCCAAAAAAGAGAGCTTATGGAAGATTTGAAGGGACAAAATCTTCAATCAAGAAAGCGGTTGTGACATTGAAAAAAGGAGATAAGATTGAATTGTTCCAAGGAGCCTAGAGAAATAAATGAAGTAGTGTTCTAACTGTTGTAATTGTTGTAAATGAAATGCAACTAGAACATGTCGAACAATTATAACAATTAGAGCGATAAAACGATATGGCAATTAAAGTATACAAGAAAAATACAGCAGGAAGACGCAATATGTCTATTGTTAAGCCTGACGATTTGACCGACAAGAAACCGGAAAAGTCTTTGCTTGCTCCAATGACTCAAAAAGCGGGACGCAGTCACGGAAAAATTTCAACTAGGCATCAGGGTGGTGGACATAAACGTCGTTATCGCTTGGTTGATTTCAAACAACAGAAGTTTGATATTCCTGGAAAAATTATTGCAATTGAAAAAGATCCAAATAGAAGCGCCCTTATTGCCTTGGTTTCATATAAAGATGGGGACAAGCGATACGTTTTGGCTTCAGAAGGAATGAAGAAGGATGTTGAAATCATCACAAGCCAAAGCGCTCCAATCAAAAAAGGCAACAGAACAGTTTTGAGCAATATTCCATCAGGAACAATCATTTCAAACATTGAATTGGTGGTTGGAAAAGGTGGTCAAATGGCCAGAAGTGCTGGATCTGGAGCGATTTTGATGGCCATCGATGGGAAAATGGCACAATTGAAGATGGCTTCTAACGAAATCAGATTGGTTAGCAAAGATTGTTGGGCAACCGTTGGAAAAGTGAGCAATTTTGAACACAGTGCTGAAAAACTTGGAAAAGCTGGCAGGAACAGATGGAAAGGAAAACGTCCTGAAGTTCGTGGATCAGCAATGAATCCAGTTGATCATCCACACGGAGGAGGAGAAGGCAGACAAGGAATTGGTCTTAAACATCCGAAAACTCCTTGGGGTAAACCTGCACTTGGAAAGAAAACCAGAAAAAAGAAGCGATACAGTGATAAATTTATTGTTAAACGAAGAGTTAAAAAATAAGGATAGGAATCGCGAATCAACTCGAATTTTCTCTCGAATATTCGCGAATAGGATTTAAAAAATATTAGAGAAAATTAGTGAAATAATTAGTGTTGATTAGAGATTTATAACATTATGTCAAGAAGTTTAAAGAAAGGACCATACATCGATGAACGTGTTGTCAAGAAAGTTTTAAATGCAACTCCAGCACAAGGAACGATTAAGACCTGGTCTAGGGCTTGCACAATTACTCCTGAAATGATTGGTTTCACTTTTGGAGTTCACAACGGAAAAGAATTTATTCCAGTATATATCACAGAAGAAACAGTTGGACATAGACTAGGGGAATTCTCACCGACCCGCAAATTCACCAGACACGGAGGTAAAATGCAGAAGGAGTTAGAGTCAGCAGCAAAGCAAAAAGCTCAGGACTCTGCAAAAGCAGCTAAAGCTGACACAGGTGCAGGAGCGAAGAAAAAATAATTTAAGATACGATGCTAATCCACTAATAAACACTAATCCACGAATCGCGAATATACTCAATAAGTTTTCATTAGTAATTAGTAGATTGGCATTTATTCGCATTATTAGCATAACGATTATATGAAAGTCAAAGCATCACTCAAAAATTTAAGAATGTCTCCTCGAAAGGTCAGATTGGTTACTCGCAGTATTGTTGGAATGAACTGCGCTCAAGCTTTGATCCAATTGCAAAATCTTATCAAAAAGACTAGCAATCCGATGGAAAAACTTTTGCGAAGCGCTATTGCAAATGCCGAGAATAATTTTGGTTTGGACAAGGATAACCTTTTTGTGAGCAACATCCAAGTTGGCGGAGGACCAAGTTTGAAAAGATGGCTCCCGAGAGCTCAAGGAAGAGCGACTTTGATTTTGAAAAGAACTTGTCAGATTGATTTGGAATTAGATGAAAGAATTGAGGGAAAGAACCGAAAATCAAAGGAGCAATTGGAAAAGGAAAGAGCTGAGAAAGAGAAAGCTAACAAGAAAGCTGAAAAGAAGGAAGAAATTGCAGAAGAAGAGACTGGGATAGATTCAAAAGAAGTTACGAGCGCTGAAGGAATTGTAAAGAAAGCTAGTTCAAAGAAAACTGCAATAAAGAAAGAAGTGCCAAAAAAAGGTCAGCAACAAGATAGTGGATTTTTGAATAAAGTGTTTCAGCGAAAGTCGGGAGTATAATAAATTTGGAATATTGATTAATTTAATTTTAATTAAGTAGAAAGCATAAGATATGGGACATAAAGTAAACCCAACTGGATTGCGAATAGGAATCACCAACACTTGGAAATCAAGATGGTTTTCAGACAAGGATTATACCAAAAAACTCAGAGAAGATATCCAGATTAGAGAGTTCGTGATGAAAAAATACAAGAGCGCGGCAATTGCTGAGGTTGAGATTGAACGCAGCGCCAACACCTTGAAATTGATCATTAAAACATCTCGCCCCGGAGTTTTGATTGGAAGAGGTGGAACTGGTATTGGGGATATGGGAGTTGTCATTAAAAACAAGTTTTTTGCTGGAAAGAAGATTGATTTGAAAATTGAGGCTCAGGAAGTTAGGCAGTTTGAGGAAAATGCTTCATTGATAGCTCAAAGTGTGGCTGAACAGCTTGAAAAACGTGTTCCTTTCAGGAGAATATTGAAATCGACTCTTGATACGGTTGAAAAAAATCGAAATGTCAAGGGTGTGAAGATTGAAGTTTCTGGAAGATTGGGTGGCGCTGAAATGTCTCGAAGAGAGTGGCTTTCAAGAGGAACGGTTCCTCTGCATACACTCAGGGCCGATATAGATTTTTCCAAGGCTACTGCATTTACCACCTACGGAGCAATTGGAGTCAAAACTTGGGTCTATAAAGGAGAAGTTTTTAACAAGGAAAACGAATAATTGAAGGATTATATATTTACATTTTGAACTTAGTCTACGCATATGTTGATGCCAAAAAAAGTAAAACACAGAAAGATTCATCGAGGAGGAGAAATCCGAGGAGTCGCAACCAAGGGAAATACTGTCAGTTTCGGCAGCTTTGGTCTTAAGGCTACGACTTCAGGTTTGATTTCAGCTCGCCAGATAGAGGCTTCTCGAAGAGCTATGACCAGATACGTAAAAAGAGGAGGAAAAATTTGGATTCGTATTTTCCCTGATAAACCGATGACAAAGAAGGGTGATGAAACTCCGATGGGTAAAGGAAAGGGTAGTGTTGATCATTTCGTGGCAAAGATTAAAGAAGGAAGAATGTTGTTTGAGATGGATGGTATAGATATTTCCGTAGCTAGGGAAGCTATGAGGCTCGCATCTCACAAATTGTGTGTTAAAACGAAATTTGTTGTTAAAGAGAAGTAAAAAAAGTGATGCTAATCCACTAATAAATACTAATCCACGAATCGCGAATATATTTTAAATAAGTTCCCATTAGTAATTAGCAGATTGGCATTTATTCGCATTATTAGCATAGTAATTATATGAAAATTCAGGAAATTAGAGATATGAATATTGAGCAAATCAAGAAATTGATTGCAGAGAAGCAATCTCAAGCAGTTAAGCTTAGATTTGATATTGCATCTCGTCAGCTCAAAAATCATCGGGAATATCGCGAAGTTAAAAAAGATATCGCTCAGGCGATGACTATTTTGAAAGAGCGTCAACAATAGAGTTTGTAAGTTGGATTCGAATCATATCCGAAGGATATCGAATCTGCAAAGAACAATTTTCGAATTTAATTAGAATGTAATTTGGATAAAAATTAGGATATGACAAACACCACTAAAAAATTAGCAACGAAGAAAGGAAAGGTTATTAGCGATTCAATGGATAAGACCATCGTTGTTGCTGTTCAGTCTCTCAAAACTCATCCAAAATATTTGAAAAAATATCTCTCAACCAAGAAATATAAGGTTCACGATGAGGAAAATAAGTATAAAGTTGGGGATGAGGTTGAATTTACTGAGTGCCGACCGATGAGTAAGGATAAGAATCACACTCTAGCGTAAGAAGAGATGCTAATCCACTAATAAACACTAATCCACGAATCGCGAATATATTCAAGATAAATTCCCCATTAGCAATTAGCAGATTGGCATTTATTCGCACAATTAGCATAATATTAACAAACGTATGATTCAAGCAGAAACAAGATTAAGAGCAGCGGATAACTCTGGAGCAAAAGTGATAGAATGCTTCAAGATTCTTGGTGGAACTCGCAGGCGCTATGCCTCTGTTGGTGACATCATTGTCTGCAGTGTGAAATCAGCTGAACCAAGAGGATTGGTGAAAAAAGGTGATAAGGTTCGCGCAGTGGTTGTCCGTCAGCGAAAAGCATATAGAAGGAAAGATGGATCATATATTCGTTTTGATGAGAATGCTGCAGTTATTGTTGATGGAAAAGAACCGAAAGGAACTCGTATTTTTGGACCGATTGCCAGAGAGCTTCGAGAGAAAGGATTTGCCAAGATTGTATCATTGGCACTGGAAGTATTATAAAATGAATTAATGTTCTAAATGTTGTAATTGTTTTAAATGAATTGGGACAACTAGAACAAGATAGATCAATTATAACAATTAGAACAGTAAAATAGTATGAGAATTAAAAAAGGCGATCTCGTGAAAAAAATTGCAGGAAAGGATAAGGGTAAGCAAGGAAAGGTCTTACGAACTGTTCCGAGCGAGGGTAAAATCGTGGTTGAAAAAATGAATATTGTTAAAAAGCACAAAAAAGCCAGGAGAGAAGGAGAAAAGGGTCAGCGAGTTGAAATTGCAGCTCCATTCGATGCTTCAAACGCAATGTTGATTTGTCCATCTTGCGGAAAGGCGACACGCACAACCTATGCTTTTATCAAAGAAAAAAAGGTTCGCGTGTGCAAGAAATGTGGAAAAGAAATCTAGAAAAGTTTTAATGTTCTAACTGTTGTAAATGTTATAAATGAAAGACAACTAGAACGCTCAGAACAATTATAACAATTAGAGCGATAAATTATATGAAAATAACTCCAGCAAAAGAAAAATATGCGAAAATAGTTGCAGTAGAAATGCAAAAGAAATTCGGATATAAGAGTGTTATGGCTGTGCCTCGAATCCAGAAGGTCGTGGTTAATGTTGGAATCGGAAAGATTGTGAAAGAGAATGACAAGATCGAGGAAGTCGTCAATTCCCTTACCATGATTACGGGCCAAAAACCTGTCAAAACGAAGGCTAAAAAAGCTATTGCTGGGTTTAAAACCAGAGAAGGTATGGAAGTTGGAGTAAAAGTGACTTTAAGAGGAGATCGAATGTGGCAGTTTATTGACAGATTGATTGTGGCAACTCTCCCAAGAACCAGAGATTTTCAAGGTATCGGAAGAAAATCAGTCGATACCAGTGGAAATATTAATATCGGCATAAGAGAGCATTTGATTTTTCCTGAAATTTCCCCTGAACGTGTTAAATACACTTTTGGTTTGCAAGTTACAATTTCAACAAGTGCTGTTTCACGGGAACAAGGATTAGAATTGTTTAAATTATTAGGATTTCCGCTAAAAAGCGAATAAGTAATAGATTAAAGAAATATGGCAAAAACATCAACAGAGGCTAGAGCAGAGAAGAAACCAAAATTTTCAACACGAGAGGTGAGAAGGTGTTGGCGTTGCGGTCGTAAGCACGGTTATCTTCGCGCATTTGATATTTGCAGAATTTGCTTTCGCGAATTGGCAAGTAAAGGCGAACTGCCCGGAGTAAAGAAAAGCAGTTGGTAGTATCCGAAAGCGCGCAACGAAAGCGCACATACGAAAAGTTTCGTAGATTCGCTTTTAATTCATAGATTCGTATCGGTTAATTTATATATAATTAGGATAAAGAATTAGAATATGTTAGATCCAATAGCAGACATGCTTACAAGAATTCGAAATGCGCAGAGAGCGAAACACAAAGAGGTTTCCGTTCCTTTTTCGAAGTTGAAATATTCAATTGCTCAAATTTTGCAGCAAAGGAATTTTATTCAATCGGTAAAAAAAGAGGATGGAGATAAATTTCCAGTGTTGAATATCGAGTTGAAATATGAAGTTATTTCAAATACTGAAAAAAATCCAGCAATCAGGGAGATAAAGAGGGTAAGTAAGCAGGGGCAAAGGATCTATGTGAAGAAAACTGACATCAACAGAATTAAAAATGGATATGGAATTTCGATCGTTTCAACTTCTAAGGGAGTTATGACTGGTGATAGCGCAAGGAAGTTGGGGTTGGGAGGAGAGATAATTTGTGAAGTCTGGTAATAAAATCGCATAAAACGCATAACGCAAAACGCATAACGTGAGAATGCAAACGTTCCACGCTACGCGCTCCACGTTTCACGATATATATTATGAGTAGAATTGGAAAAAAACCATTAGCCATCCCCCAGGGCGTGACCGTTAGTGTTGATAAGAATTTGGTTTCTGTTGTGGGGCCAAAAGGAACACTTAAATTCGAGCATCATTTTGATGTGGCTATTGAAGTTGCGCCAGAGAGCATTGTTGTTGAAAAAAAGGGGAAGGGGAAAAATGCTCCAGCTGTTTGGGGAACTACTGCAAGAATCATTGAAAATATGATGGAAGGTGTGACTGTTGGATTCAAAAAACAACTTGAGCTTAACGGAGTTGGTTTTCGTATGGCAGTTGCAGGAAAGAAAATAAATCTTGCACTTGGATTTTCTCATCCAGTTGAAGTTGAAATTCCAGCTGATCTCGAAGCTGTGATTGAAGGAAATGTTATGACTATTTCAGGTATTGATAAGCATCAGGTTGGACAATTTTCTGCTAATATCAGAGCTTTAAAGCCCGTAGAGCCGTATAAAGGAAAGGGATTCAAATATGTTGGAGAGCACGTGAGAAGAAAAGAAGGAAAGAAATCATCGAAGTAATGAATAATGGTGAAATGATACTAATCCACTAATAAATACTAATTCACGAATCGCGAATATATTCAAAATAAGTTCCCATTAGCAATTAGCAGATTGGCATTTATTCGCATTATTAGCATAGCAATAAAATTTTATGAAAAAAACAAGCAACAATACAAGCCGTTTACAACGAAAGCGCCGTGTTCGGGCCAGAATTTCGGGAAGTAGCGAGCGTCCGCGTTTAGCGGTTTTCAAGAGTCTAAAGAGCATTTATGCTCAGGCTATTGATGATGTGGCTGGAAAAACTTTGGCAAGCTCGGAACTTTCAGAAATTAAAAATGCCTCAAACACGATTGATGGAGCCAGAGAGGTTGGAAAGTTGATTGCTCAAAAGTGTCTTGCGCTTAAGATTGAATCAGTTTCATTTGATAGATCAGGATATCAATATCACGGAAAGATCAAGGCCTTGGCCGATGGAGCTCGCGAGGTTGGGCTCAAATTTTAAATCATGATGCTAATCCACTAATAAATACTAATCCACGAATCGCGAATATATTTAAAATAAGTTCCCATTAGCAATTAGCAGATTGGCATTTATTCGCATCATTAGCATAACAATAATATGGATAAAAGATCAGGCAAAAAACCAGTAAGAAAAGAAAAACCAGAGTTTGAACAAAAACTTTTGGATTTGGCTAGGGTTACTCGCGTGGTGAAAGGTGGGAGAAGATTTCGCTTTCGCGCAACACTTGTGATTGGAAACCGAAAAGGTCAAGTTGGTGTTGGTGTGGCAAAAGGATCGGATGTTTCTGATGCCATTCAAAAGGCCTATAATGATGCCAAAAAAAGCATGATAACGGTCAAGTTGTCTGGAAACACCATCCCTCATGATGTTCAAATGAAAAAAGGTAGCGCGAAAATTCTTCTCAAGCCTGCTGCTGAAGGAAGAGGAATCATTGCTGGTGGAGCTGTCAGAGCCGTGGTTGATTTGGCTGGTATTCGCGATATCGTTTCAAAGTCACTTGGAACTTCAAACAAATTAAATGTTGCCAGAGCGACAGTTGAAGCTTTGAGAAGTCTTAAGGAGCCGAGAGTCAAGATTGAGGCTGTAAAGAAAGAGGAAAAGGACTCAAGCAAAGAAGTCTAAAAAATACCAATGTTCTAATTGTTGAAATTGTTGTAAAAGACAACTAGGACACATAGGAAAAAGTTATAAAAATTAGAACGATAAATATATGCAAATTCATCAACTAACCCTCAAAAAAAGAAAGCCGAAAAAGACTATTGGTCGCGGAGGAAGACGCGGGACATATTCTGGACGTGGAAATAAAGGTCAAAAGGCTAGATCCGGGGCTTCAATCGACCCATTGTTTGAAGGAGGAAGATCATCACTGACTGAGCGCTTGAAAAAAGTTCGAGGTTTCAAGTCAAGAACCCCAAAGAAATCAGTAGTGAAAATTTTTGATCTTGAAAAGAATTTCAAAGACGGGGAGGTTGTTTCAATTGAAACTCTTATTGCTGCCAAAGTCATCTCAAAAAAGGACTCTAAAGATGGCGTGAAAATTTTGAGCACTGGAGAGCTCACGAAGAAACTTACAATTGAAAAAGAACTATTACTTTCGCAATCTGCCAAAGATGCTATCATAAAAGCAGGAGGAACCGTTAAAGAATAGCTGCTAGCTTTTAGCTTTTAGCTTTTAGAAGTTTTTCTAAAAACGCTATAGGCTAGTGAAGCTAGCAAAGCTAGTGAAGCTATCTTATGTTAGAAAAAATAACACAAATTTTCAAGGTTAAGGAATTGCGTAATAAGATCCTCTTTATTTTGGGGATTCTTATTGTTTTTCGCGTGGCTGCTAACATTCCACTTCCGGGAGTCAATACTGAACAGCTTCGAAGGCTTTTTGAAGGTAATCAATTTTTGGGAATGTTGAATGTTTTTTCTGGCGGCGGCCTGACAAATATTTCAATTGTCATGCTCGGTGTTGGTCCATATATCACATCTTCGATCATCATGCAGTTGCTGACTATGATAATTCCTCGTGTGGAGCAAATATATAAGGAAGAAGGGGAGGCTGGAAGGCAGAAATTCAATATGTGGACACGCTGGCTGACTATCCCTTTGGCGGTTATGCAGACATTCGGCTTGGTGGCTCTTTTAAGATCGCAAAATGTCCTTGGGGTCATGGCGCCTTTTGATTTGGCCGTTTTGATTCTGGTTGCAACGACCGGAACGATTTTCTTGATGTGGCTGGGAGAACTTATCACTGAAAAAGGCATCGGCAACGGAGTTTCACTCATCATTTTCGCTGGAATTGTCAGTGGCCTGCCGTCTGCTCTTTCGAAACTCTTTTTAACATTTGATTCAACCCAGTTTTTTACTTATGCGATTATTGGGATTGTTATGTTGGTGACTATCGCAGGGGTGGTTTTGGTTACGGAGGGTCAACGTAATATTGCCGTTTCCTACGCTAAGAGAATTCGTGGTGACAACACTTATGGCGGGGCATCGTCACATCTTCCATTGCGGGTCAATCAGGCTGGTGTTATCCCAATTATCTTTGCTATGTCAATCATGCTTTTTCCTGGAATGATCGCGACTTTTTTGATGAGAGTCAGCAACCAAACAATTGTGAATATTGCAACTCATGTTAACAGCCTGTTTCAGAATCAAGTTTTCTATGGCAGTATGTATTTTGTCTTAATTGTGCTTTTCACCTATTTCTATACGGCGGTTGTTTTTGATCCAGTAAAGATTTCTGAAAATCTTCAAAAACAAGGCGGCTATATCCCTGGCATCCGCCCAGGCAAAACGACCGCAGACTTTTTGTATAAGATAATGAATAGGATAACTCTTGCCGGAGCTCTCTTTTTGGGCGCAATAGCTGTGTTGCCTTTCATTGTCCAGGGGCTGACGAATATTCAGACTCTGAGGATTGGCGGAACTAGCATTTTGATTGTTGTTTCAGTTGTTATTGAAACAATCAAGCAAATTGAAGGTCAATTGGTTATGCGAGATTATGAAGGGTTCTAGCCCGCTTCGCGGTAATTTCCAATTTCCAAGTCCCGATTTCCAATAAAATCTAAATGATTAAATGATTAAAATTAATTCATTGAAAATTTTAGCATTGAAAATTATTTGAAAATTGAAAATTGTGAATTGAAAATTTTAAAAAATATTATTTTTTATTTTAATGAATATTATTATCTTTGGTCCTCAAGGCTCTGGCAAGGGGACGCAGGCTAACAAGCTAGCTGAGAAGTTTAATCTGTCGCACATTGAAACGGGACAGATTTTTCGTGATATAGCTAAAATAGATTCTCCCTTAGGTAATAAAATAAGGGATTTAAGCGAAAGCAAGGAACTGATTCCGGATGAAATCACAGTTGATGTTCTCAAGCATTATTTGGAAAAAATTTCTGATGATAAAGGGGTCATTCTTGATAGTGCACCGCGCACAATTGGGCAAATCCAGCCAGTTGAGGAAATGATGAGGGAAGAAGGGCGTCCTATAAGTAAGGCAATTTACATTACTCTTCCATATGGCGATTCTGTTGCCAGGATAACCAGACGCTTTGCTTGTACGAACTGCGCTAAGCCTTTAATTCTAGGTAAACATATTCAAACTGCCAAAGACGCCTGTCCTTTTTGCGGTGGCTACATAGCGCAACGCGGTGATGATACGCCAGAAGGCATTGTTAAGCGTCTGGATATCTTTTATGAAGTTACCGTGCCCGTTATTAATGAATATCGAAAAAAAGGGAATTTAATTGAAGTTGATGGAAGTCAAGAAATGGAAAAGGTTTTCGAAGATATTATTAGCAAATTATGAGCATTCATATCAAAAATGAAACAGAAATCGCAATTATGCGCCGGGCCGGTAAAAAACTGGCTGAGGTTATGGAATGTCTTGAAAAAGAAATCAGGCCAGGCGTTTCGACTTTGCATTTAGACCAGCTTGCAGAAAAACTTATCCTTGAGCGTGATGGCAAGCCTGCTTTCAAGGGTTATGGAGGAGGCAAAAATCCTTTTCCGGCAACCATTTGCGCTTCAATCAACAACGAAGTCGTACACGGGATTCCAAGCGCTCAGCGGATTCTCAAGGAGGGCGATATTTTTAAGATTGATATGGGATTGGAATTTGAAGGTTTCTGCTCTGATATGGCAAGGACTTTTCCAATCGGTGAAATTTCAATTGAGGCCAAAAAACTAATCGAAGTTACCGAGCAAGTTTTCTGGAAAGGAATTAAAAATTTAAAAGAAGGCGTGATGCTTAGCGAATATTCGAAAAATGCTGAGAAAACTGCTGTTGCCGGTGGTTTTTCAGTTGTCAGAAATTTAGTCGGGCACGGTATTGGTAAACATCTTCATGAAGATCCTCAAGTTCCAAATTATTTCGAAAAAGGTTTTCGTGACTTTGAACTTAAATCCGGAATGACTTTGGCGTTAGAGCCCATGGTTAATGCCGGAGAGCCAAGAACCGTACTTGGCGGTGATGGCTGGGTTTTCGAGACAGCTGATGGCTCACTTAGTGCCCACTATGAAAATACAATTTTGATCACTAAAAATGGAGTGGAGATTTTGACGCAATAAAAAGCAGATTTTAGATTCTAGATTTCAGATTTTTGAATTTTGGATAAAAAAGACCCCGCAATTTCTTTTCCCGTAAATAGAGTCAGAAAGAGCGAGGTTGTAGTAGGTACTGCCGGGATAACAATTACGCAGTTGATACTGTTGATAATTTTTTCCCAACAAACAAAAAAAGAAAAACCGTAACCGGATAAGCTAATTCCGGAAAAACAGTTTTTACATAACCAGCCATACTCATTAATAATATCGTGGCTGGTATCAAAAATCTTCTTTTTTTCATTTTTTTAAAATAACGTTTTGGAAATCACGACACAACAACCTTTAATTATATAGCAAAATCATGGAAAAGTCAATGGAAGGTGAAAATACGTCTCAATTAAGCTCTTTTTTGGGGGTTGATTTTGGCAAGGCAAAGATTGGCTTGGCATTGGCTGATGGAGAGACGCGGTTGGCTTTTGCCTTAGGAACCTTGAAAAATGACCGGGAATTTCAGGCTAAATTAAAGAAAATTATTTTTGAAAAAAATATTACTAAAATTATTATCGGTAAAACTAAACACGGTAAGGATCTGCAAAGTAGTGAGGAAAAATTAAAGTTTGGCAGAGAACTTGAAGGTAAGCTGGGCGTTTCGGTTGAATTTTTTGAGGAAATGTTCACAACCAAAATGGCTCATGAAAATATCAAAATGCGAGGTGGGAAAAATATCGCCCAGTTTGATGATCAAGAAGCAGCTCGCATCATTTTGCAAAGCTGGCTGGACAGCAAATAGCATCTTTAGGAATTTCCTGATTACCAGTTACTAGCTACTAGTTGTCGATTACTGATTACTAATCAGCCTAGGCATTTTAAAATCCTGTGTTATAATTAAGTAAAAGTTAAGCCATAACAAGTAACAAAAAAATCCAGATGGAAAATAAGCCATATTTGTCGGTCGTTATTCCTGCGTATAAGGAAAAAGAAAGAATCGGCAGCAATCTTTTAGAAATCGAAAGTTTTTTGAGCACAAAAAGTTTTGACTACGAAATAATCGTGGTTGTCGACGGTTCTCCTGACAATACCGCAGAAGTTGCCAAAAATTATTCCAGTCAAGTCAAGAATTTACGGGTCATCAATAACAAAGAAAATCATGGCAAGGGCTATGTCGTTCGTCAGGGCTTGCTTGAAGCCAAGGGAAAGTTTGTTGTTTTTCTGGACGCAGATGGTTCGACTTCGATCACGCATTTGGAAAAAGCTTTACCTGAACTTGAGAATGGAGCAGACTTGGTGGTCGGTTCTCGAAAAATCAAGGGCGCTTTTGTTCAGATTCATCAACCGAAATATCGTGAAATTATGGGAGAGGGTGGCAATTGGTTGATTCGAATCGTTTTGGGTCTTTGGAGCTTTCCTGACACTCAATGTGGCTTTAAGGCCCTCACTGGACAAGCAGCTCATGAAGTTGCCAGTCGAATGGTGGTGGATCGTTTTGGTTTTGATTTTGAATTGATTATTCTTGCAAAAGTGCTTGGTTTCAAGATTGTTCAGATGCCCGTAAGGTGGCTCAATGAAGAAGGTTCGACCGTGAGTCTGACTGGTCCAAATGGTTTTATTCAGGTGTTGATTGATTTATTCAAAACCAGGGGACGCCTTATCACGGGTAAATATAATATCAAGAAAGTGAAATAGAAAGTAACTAGTAAAATTAGTAATCGGTAACCGGTAAGTGTTTGAGAAAAAATAAAAAATTCGAATCATTCGAGTGAAAATTCGAATCATTCGAGTCGCTTAAAGCGATGCAAATAAACATCAACAACCAAAACGAAGAGAAAAATGAGGAAGAAGTTGAAGAGGAAAATAATCATGCCTCTGAGTTGCGACAGGACATTGTGACTGGAGATTGGGTCGTGATTGCAACGGGAAGGGCGAAGCGTCCGGATGCCTTTGCAAAATTTGAAAGAATCAAAGATGACAATGGAATAGACAAATGTCTTTTTGAAGATCCAGTTGCCAGCGGACAAGAACCGGACGTGTTGATTTATGCAGACAAAGAAGGTCAGTGGACACTCAGGGTTTTTCCGAACAAATTTCCAACAGTTTCGCAGTTCGCCGTCATGAAACCAAAGCCCGAAGGACCATATTTTTCAATGCCAGGAGTCGGTTTTCACGAACTGGTTGTGACCAGAGATCATTTCAAACAGCTGGCCTTGATGAATGTGCTTGAAATCGCGGAAGTCTTTGATGCCTATCAGGATCGTTATCTTGATTTGATGAGCAAAAAGAATGTCAATTTCATCGCGATTTTTCACAATCACGGCAAAGAGGCAGGCGCTTCACTTTCTCATCCGCACTCTCAGATCATGGCTATTCCGATGATTGCGCCCTATCCGAAACAGGAGCTTGATGGAGCAGAAATGTATTATCGAAGCAACAAGGCTTGTGTTTATTGCATAATGACGGAATATGAAAGTCAGTTTAAAAAAAGAATTGTTTTTGAAAATGAAGATTTTGTTGCGTTTTGTCCCTATGCTAGCCGAGTTGCCTTTGAAGTCTGGGTCGTGCCCAAAAAGCATAATCCATATTTCGAACGCATCACGGACGAGCAGAAGCTCAAATTGGCTGAGGTTTTCAGCAAAGCCCTAGGAGCTATCTATAAGGCGCTTAATGATCCACCATACAACTTTTATATCAATACTTCCCCTTGTGATGGCAAAGATTATCCTCATTTTCACTGGCACATTGAAATTTTGCCACACACCTCCATTTGGGCTGGGTTTGAATTGGAAACCGGCATCGAAATTTCAACCATCCAGCCAGAGGTAGCAGCGGAATATCTCAGAAAACAACTTTAAAACATTGTTAAACTGTCAAACTGTTACATTGTTAAAATGCAAAGTAATTTCTGTAACAATATAACAATGTGACAATGCAATAATTTAATTTTATGGAAACAAAAGAAATTTTGAAAAAAACCAAGGAAATATGGCAAGGTGAAAAACTTTCACTTTCTCAAATGATTGTGGTGGTTGGAAAAGTTTTTGGAGATATTTGCCGTTGGGAGAGGGACTATGCGAAAGACAAAGCCTCCCACACTGATGAGGATTTGAAAAAAGAATTGGGAAATTTGATTTTGTGTGGAATACAATTTTCTCAGCAATTGGGCTATGATTGTGATGAGTGCATTCACTTGGCGCTTGAATCACAAAAGAAAATTTCAAAAGAACGATAAACCCATCATTGTTACATGGCTAAACTGTTACATTGCTAAAATACAAAACAGTTTATTTGAAAATGACAATGTGACAATGCAGGGTGATACGCAAATTAGGGTTTTTAGAAACTAACTTAGAAATTTTTACTTCCCTTGTTTACTTTTTAGGACACACTCTTGGTCAGGAACTATGACCAATCGCTCAGTACTCACTGTCGTTCGTAATGGTCTAAAAAGCAAACAAGCTCGTAAAAATTCAGAGGTAATATTCGGTTAGAACCATATATTGCGTATGACCCACAATGTAACAATTTAGTAATTAAAACTATATTTTATGCACAATTTGATCATCAATTTTTTCGCAGGTTTTCCCAAAGAGTTGGCAACTTTTTTGATCGCTTTGATTCCAATCACGGAACTGCGAGCTTCGATTCCTTTGGCGATTAAGGTTTATGGTCTTTCAGCGACTGCAGCCTTGCGGTATTCCGTAGCTGGAACTTTTTTTTCAATGGTCATCATTGTCCTGCTTTTGGATCCGATTTCAAAATTGCTTTCGCGCTACATCCCGATTTTTGAAAAGTTTTTCAATTGGCTTTTTGAGCACACTCGGAAAAGAGCCAATGGCAAAATGGAAAAATATGGCGAATGGGCGATTTTCATTTTAGCTGCTACACCGATTCCGCTGCTGGGCGGGATGACCGGGGCATTGGCTGCTTTCATTTTCAACGTGCCGCTTAAAAAATCCCTGCCACTGCTACTAATCGGAACAATTGTTTCTGGTTTGATTGTGACTGGAGTGACATTGTATTTTTAGTCGTGACATTTTGTCACATGTTAAAAGAGGCTATGATGCTATTTATTGAATATTTTTGTCAAATAGAATTTGAAAACAGAATTTGAAAATTTTAACCCACTCCTTTTTTGTGCTATAATGAAAGTAATAATTATCCAAGAGGCTAAGCCTCCCCTTAGAGGCTTAGCCTCTAAAGCAATTATAAAGTGGGCTTAAGCATGTATGAAAGCCTCTTTTAAACAGCAAAAAAATCAAAATCTTTTCATATCATGAAACCAGCTGAAGAAAAATCAAGCGATGATCAAATTCTTATCTATCAAAATGCTGATGGCAGTGTTAAGGTTGATGTAAGGATGGAGGATGAAACTATTTGGCTTTCGCAACAAATGATAGCCAAACTTTTTGGAGTAACGAAATCAACCATCAGCGAACATTTTTCCAGTATCTTTGAAAGTAAGGAAATAACTAAGCAGGCAACTGTTCGGAAATTCCGAACAGTTCAAAAAGAGGGCAACAGAGAGGTTTCACGGGATTTAGAATTTTACAATCTTGATGCTATCATTTCTGTTGGGTATCGGGTTAATTCTTTTCAGGCGACTCAATTCCGCATTTGGGCAACTCAAAGAATCAAAGAATATATCATCAAAGGATTTGTCCTGAATGATGACCGTTTTAAAACTGGAAACTCTATGAATTATTTCACGGAGCTTCAAGAGCGAATCCGAGAAATACGCCTTTCGGAAAGATTTTTTTATCAAAAGATTAAAGATATCTATACGACTTCTGTTGACTATGATCCAAGCGATGAAAAAACTATTGAGTTTTTCAAGATAGTTCAAAATAAATTACTTTGGGCAATTAGTCAACAAACTGCCGCAGAGTTGGTTTATGGGCGAGTAGATGGCTCGCTTCCGCTTGTTGGCATGCAATCATATTACAAGAAAAACGTGTCTATCAAGAAAGCGGACGTGTCTGTCGCAAAAAATTATTTGCATGAAGATGAAATGAAATTGCTTGGTTTGCTGGTAGAACAGTACCTAGCTTTCGCAGAAACCATGGCACAACAACAAGTCCCAATGCATATGAGTGACTGGACAGAGCAGTTGGATAGTGTTTTAAAAATGAACAAAAGGGAATTACTCAATCATGCTGGGGAAATAAGTCACGAAATGGCTTTGGAAAAATCAGTGGAGGGATTTGAGAAATTTAAAGCCGAGCAGAAAAAGTTTGAAAAATTTGAAAGTCTAAAGGAACTAGAAGCTGACTTGAAGAAAATAAGTGAAAAGAAAAAATTCACAAAAATAAAGTTTTGTGCTAAAATATTAATATGTTTTTGAAAATAAAAGATGCTATTTTATCCAAAAAAAATTTGAAGCGGGATATCATTGTAATCTCGTTGTTTTCATTGTTTCTTTCGGGGATTGTTAAGGCCGGAAGTCTTGATTCTTTGGGTAGCCCAAGTGCAACGATGTACACAGTTAATGACATTTTTCAGCGACTCACGACCAATCAAATTGCAAGTGAGGGCGATCACTCTTTTTCTCCCTCAGCTGATCCAGCTGCAACTTTTCACACGCTCAAAGAAATTTATCAAGCCATTCCAACTATTGAACCAGCTAAAGTTAAACTGGGTCAAAATTATCTTGGAATTTCGGGAACGCTTTTGCCAAATGGTGGAACGACAGTTGCAGAACAGGTGCTTGTCGGGAAGACTTTCTTTGGGAGCAATCAAACTGATTGGACTCTGCAAACTGGCACAATGCCAAACATTGGTCAACAAAACATAACACCAAACATAACCGATCAAATCATTTCACTTGGTTATCACAACGGAACTGGAAAAGTTTTGGGTGATGCTGATTTGATTTCCGCCAACATTAAAAGTGGGGTTAACCTTTTTGGAATCTCAGGTGATTCCAGTGTAGTTGACACTAGTTCTGGGGATGCGATTGCTAGTGAGATTGTTTTGGGAAAAAAAGTTTGGGTTGGTGGCACTGAAATCACGGGCACCCTTGCAAATATTGGTCAACAAATTCTTACTCCGTCTACAACCAATCAAGCAATTACTCTCGGTTATCATAACGGCACGGGTTATGTGCAAGGCGACAGCAATTTGACTTCAGGAAACATTAAAAGTGGGGTTAGCATTTTTGGAATAGCAGGCAATTCGAATGTAGTTGACACATCCTCGGGTGATGCTTTGGCAGGAAATATACTTTCAGGTAAGAAAGCTTGGGTTGATGGCGTGGAATTCATAGGCTCAATGCCAAACATTGGTCAACAAATACTCACCCCTGGAACAACCGATCAAGCAATTGTCCTTGGATATCACAACGGAACTGGAAAAGTCTATGGCGACAGCAATTTGACTTCGGCAAACATCAAAAGTGGAGTCAGTATCTTTGGAATAGCGGGTGGCTATCCATCAGGCACGCATCCACTTCCTGGGGACACCGTTGCAACTGATGCAACAGCAACTGAAATTTGCAATACCAACGAAGCATGGACAAAAGACGGAGTCAAAATGTCAGGAACACTCAATCTCACTGCTTCAGCAATTGGCGCAGGGAACACTTTTTGCGGAGTGACAGGAACGCTTTTGAAAAATGAATACACCGGCTCAGCCGGAACGGCTGTGGCGGATTATGCTTTTTATACTCAAGCCAATGGTGGCGTGGATGACTACAATTATGGTGGTGCAATGCCAGCTGGTTCATATTCCAGCACCTGGAAAACTTGCAATAGTGGAAATAGTTATTGCAACACTACTGATGCCACAAATGCTGACAAGAAAGACGAAGGCACTAATTTGATTTGGTCAAAATGGATCGCTGCTGGAGCGACACAAACTTGGTTTTGGGCAAACAATTGTTATGAACCAGGAACAGTTGAAAATCCTGGAACCTGTGTGAACAATGGGGATGATGCTTGTCGATGTGTCAAAAAACCTTCAGGCTTGAAAGTCGGTTGTGAGGCAATTGGTGATGGCGGTTGGCGACTTCCAGGTCAGAAAGAATTGATGCAGGTTTATATCGATGGTTCCTGGGAAAATTTATCTTCGGCTGGCGGCAACTATTGGTCGGCTACTACGACCTCGAACAACACTCAGACCGCTTGGTACGTGTTTTTGAACTACGGCTACACGGTCACCAATGCTAAGACTAATGCCGCTAGCTATCGGGTTCGTTGCGTTCGTTAGTCCCTGGCAATTGATTTGATTATTTGTTTATTTGTATTTGCATTTTTTTATTATTTAAAAATAATGTCGCGATACAATCATCTACCTGTTTTTCAAAAAAGTTATGATTTGACTTTGGAAATATATCAAACTACTCACAATTTTCCAAGGGAATATAAATATACATTAGGTCAAAAGATCAAAGAAATATCCAATGAGCTTTTGGATTGGATTGTTGTGACCAATGCTCAAGAAGACAAAAACCCATATTTTTCCAAAATAAAACTACAAATAGAAAGACTTAGAATTCAAATCCGAGTTTCGTATGATTTAAAAATAATCAAAAGCCAGAGACTAGAATTCCTGAGCAGGGTGTTGGAGGAAATTTCAATGCAAATTAGTGGGTGGGAGAATTGGGCAAGAAAAAATAAAAATTAATAACAGTTATTTTAAATGAAATTTTGCGAAGCCGGAATTTTTATTTTAGTCTTGATTTGAAAAAAACAAGGCGAATAAGAAGAGAGCATTGAATCGTTGCGGTTCCGTCTGTTTGAAAATGGTAGATTACTTAATCTTGAATAATAAAATATTCAACACAAGTGTCTTATTTTAGAGCATTAAGTTTATTCTAGTCATACTGAGCTTCGGCAAGGGTTGACTTGGTTGTGAAAAAATGACGGAAATTTATCTTCGGCTGGCAACAACTATTGGTCGGCTACTACGAACTCGAACAACACTCAGAACGCTTGGAACGTGAATTTGAACAACGGCAACACGAACAACAATGCTAAGACTAATGCCGCTAGCAATCGGGTTCGTTGCGTTCGTTAGTCCCTGGCAACTATTCGCTTTTGTGATGTCGGCTTCGCTGAGTTTCCCTTGATTTTAAAAGAGAGAAAATTGCTGTCATTGGGCTTGAAATAGGTTCTTAGGACGCCGAAATTTTTTTGATAGAGTGATTTTCTAAGGAAAAAAGTGTTAGCATGACGCAGTTGTCCATAATAGGAATTGATGGTAGCTAAAATTTTCGTAAGCTGTTTTTGAAAAATTTCTGGTGAATCAGGCAATGGCACACTATTAAATTCATTCAATTTTTCCTTGAAATTATTGACAATCCTTCTACGAACTAGACAATAATTTGGTTTTACAATAAAGCCAACAAAGTTTATGCCCTTGTAGATTGATTGCTGAATAGATTTTTTTGGATGTAGTCTTAGTTTCAAATTTTTTTCTAAAAATATATCAATACGTTTTTTCCAGATTGTGAGTTGTTTTGGATTTTCATGAATCAACAAAAAATCATCAACATAACGCAAATAATGTCTTGCTTTCAGTTCATGTTTGATGAATTGATCAAGAGCGTTGAGGTAAATATTGGCAAAAAATTGAGAAGTCAGGTTGCCAATCGGAAGTCCTTGATTTTTTGGCACCTCAAATAGTGATTTATTACTAGGAATAAGCTTGGCTAGCGCTGGATTGCCTTTGCGATAGAAATTGGTTGTTGGGTCATGAAAAATAATTTTTTTGGTAAGCCATAAAATTTCTGGATTCTCGCAATGTTTGGCAATATGCTCAAAAAGAATTTTTTTATCAAGTGACATAAAAAAAGCGGCGATATCAGCTTGCAGATAGTGAGCTGGACGAGAAAAATTTTTAGTTGAGATTCTTGTTGATTTTTCAAGAAATTTGATTGCGGCGTGCGACCCTTTTCCTTTTCGGCAAGCAAAAGATTGAAAAATGAATTTATTTTCCCAGATCTGTTCTAGATAGTTTACTAGTAAATGATGGACTATTCTGTCTCTGAAATCTGCAGCGAAAATTTCCCTAGGCTTGGGCTTGGTAACAACAAAGCAGATTGATTGACCAGGATTGTAGGTGCGATTTTGAAGTTCTTGTTCTAGTTTTAATAGTTCTCTTTCAAAGGCAATTTCAATTTTTGTGGCATTGGTAGTGTTTCTTTTTCTTTTCCTGCATTGATAATAAGCTCTTAGGAGATTTTGAAAAGTGAAATAGGTCTTGTTTGCTGGTTGATTTTTTTGCTTCTTGTTATGAGTTTCAGTTGTGATACCAAGTCGGTCTTGTTCTTTTTTTGCTTTTGAATTTGGGTTTTTTATGGTAATATATTTAATAGGGAGATAGTTGATTTAAGCTTTTTATAATAATATCAGCGAAATGCAATTTTTGAAATATAAAAATATTATTTTTGGTTTGTTGAAAAAAATCAAAGTCGAATACAGAAGACTAGCAATTTTGGTGTGTTTGATTTTGCTTTTCTTTGTCTCCGCATTTATTTGGAAAGCACTTGCATCACAGCCTACCAATATCAAAGCCGAATATAAATATGCTTACAGCGAAAATGGCGGTTGGCTTAATTTTGGATCAAATGAGGGCGGCATGATGGTTGCGGATTCAACACTCACGGGATATGTTTGGAGTGAAAACTTGGGCTGGATTTCTCTTAATTGTGCTAATAACAATTCTTGTGCCACTTCAAATTATAAGGTGGTAAATGATAATGAGGGCGATTTGTCAGGCTATGCTTGGGGAGAAAATATCGGCTGGATAAACTTTGCGCCATCAAATGGCGGAGTTCATATAAATTCAGCCGGTGAATTTTCCGGATATGCCTGGGGAGAAAATATCGGTTGGATTATCTTCAGTTGTCAAGATGTTGATTCTTGTTCTATATCAGATTTTGGCGTTAAAACAACCTGGCTTCCCCTTTCAGTGAGAAATAAGAATGAATATAATCAGGAAGGCGTTTCAATTTCAGATGTGCATTATTCTTCAACGGACACCTCTGTTGTCATCAATTGGGACACAAGCCATAGCGCTGATGGGCATATTCGTTGGGGGAAAAACAAAAATCTGGAAGAAGAGAAAAATAGCAATGATAAAGAAAAAAAACATCACATCGTTCTTCGCAACCTTGACTCGGATATGCGATATTATTTTCGCATTAAATCAACCGATGAAAACGGCAATTCTGATTCGTCGAAAATTTATGTTGTTTCGACTAAACCAACTTCGACTATTTTTGTAAAAAGAAAATATGAAAGTTTTAGCAAAAATACAGGGATTGAAAATGCAAATAACTATGAAAAAGTTCAGATAGGGGTGGCAGATAAACGTGAAAATGAAATAAAGAACGACAATGAAGTTTCCAAGGAAATGAAGGCGTTAAAACCCAAGTCAGCCGAAGCGCCGAAAAAAGATGCGACATTTAAAGATATGTCAACAATCAAGAATCTTTCTGCATTTTACGATTCTCTCTCATTGGGCAGAGAAAAGGTTTCTGATTTTTTTCTTGATGTTTATTATTTTACCTTAGGCAAACAAAGAGCAATTGTTGGATTTTTTGCTTGGACAGGTGAAAAATTTACTAACGCATATGATTCGGCAGTTTCAAAATTCAGCAAAGAAAAAGCCAGTCAAGTTGCAAAAATAAATGGAATTAAATTTTTCACTACTCAGGTTTTCAGCAAAAATGAAACGAAAATGCTGGCTGAGGTTCGCTTTCAAATTCTTGATAAATCAGACAAGCCGATTCCCAACTTAGACACGATGCTATTTTCCGATCCCCAAGCTTCCGTGACCGATGAAAATGGAGTTACTGCTTTTAAGGATGTTCCAATTGGTTCCCACACGCTCGCTTTTGATTATCAAGGCGAGAATTTTCAGAAAAAAGTTGCCATCGCTGATACATTGACTGACGATGGAAATGTTAGGGCTGAAGTTGTTCAGGTTAAAGCTGAAAAAGAGAAGATAGCTTCCTGGATGTGGTTGATAATAGTTCTGCTTATTTTTGCGGTAGCCTCAACTGTTTATTTTGCCTGGAAATATTATCAACTTAAAGATAAAAATATTATTTAATTTTATTATGTCGAAAATAATCGTTGGAAATTTAAAGATGAATTTACTCACCATTGCTGAACGGGATCACTACATCGAATCTTTTGAGCGAGATGCGAAGGTTTTAGCAAAAAGTGATATCGAAATCGTGCTTTGCCCTCCTTCGGTGCATCTCGGAAAATTTTTGGAAAAGATAAGGACTAAAAACGTTACCATCGGAGCGCAGAATATTTTCTCGCAGGAAAGAGGTTCATTTACAGGCGAAATATCTTCTTTGATGATCAAAAACCTCGGTTGTCAATATGTCATCATCGGGCATAGCGAAAGGCGGAAATATTTTTTGGAAACTGACCAGATTGTTAATGCGAAGATAAAGGCTGCCCTGCAAGACAAGCTCATCCCGATTGTCTGTATCGGAGAATCCATAGAAGAGAGGAAAGCTGGAGACACGTCAAAAATCATTATCAATCAAATAAGTCAGAGCCTGGCCGACGTCCCCATTTCAAAAATAGCTGACATTGTTTTTGCCTATGAGCCGGTTTGGGCGGTGGGTAGCGATTTGATCCCAACCAGTGACGATATTTTAAAGGTCAAGATAACCATCAAAAAAGTTTTAGTTGAAAAATATGGAGCCTCGGTTGCTGAAAAAGTCAGAATCATCTATGGTGGATCAGTCAACTCGAAGACGGCTGAAGAAGTCTGTCTAAAGCCCCAGATGGACGGCGTGCTGGTCGGTCGGGAGAGTCTGATTCCAATTGAATTTGTGAAAATAGCTGAAATACTTAATAAAAATTAATTTGATACTAATCTACCAATAAATACTAATCCACGAATTGCGAATAGAAATAAATTTATAATTTATTAGCAATTAGCGGATTGGCATTTATTCGTATTATTAGCATAGTACTTATATGATAACATCCGTCAAAGAAATTTTGGGAAAAGCAAAAGAAGGTGGTTATGCGGTTGGAGCTTTTAACACGACCAATATGGAAACGACCTGGGCAATTGTTCAGGCAGCCAAGGAAATGCGTAGCCCGGTCATTATTCAGGTCACAGAAAAGACCATGGAATATGCCGGAGGAAGGCTGATATTCAATATGATTAAGAATATGGCTGAGTTTTATGCTAAAGATATTCCGATCGGAATTCATCTTGATCATGGCAAAAGTCTGGAGATAATTGAAAGATGCGCCAAGATTGGTTTTCCTTCGTTAATGTACGATGGTTCCAGAAAAACTTTTGAGGATAATGTCTTGGTGACGAAAGAAGTTGTGGAGTTTGCGCACGAAAAGGGGATAACGGTTCAAGGCGAATTGGGCAGTGTTCCATATATTGGCGAAACGGAAATGGGAGAGATTGATTGGGACAAATATATGACTGACCCTGATCAAGCAAGAGAATTCGTCCAGCAGACCGGAATCGATGCTTTGGCAGTTGCAATTGGCAACGCACATGGGTTTTTCAAGGAAAGAACAGAGCCTGACTATGAACGCTTGGCCAAGATTCATGAAAAAGTTTCCATTCCGCTCATTTTGCATGGGGCTTCGGATTGGGAAAGCGCAAGGGTCTCGGAAGTCATCAAGCGAGGGATTTGTTGTTTTAATGTTGATACTGCAACTCGCGTGTCTTTTGTTAATAGCCTGGTAAAGTCAGTTAATGAAAAAAACAGTCTGTCTTTCGATATCAGGGAACTGTTTGGAAATGCTCGCAGCGCCGTGAAAAACACTGTCAAGGAAAAAATCCGCTATTTCGGTAGCGAAGGAAAAGCTTTTCCGGATTCCGTATCCGAACCAGCTTCAGAAAGTACGGAGGATCTTTCTGAATCATCCCTGCTTAGCAATTCTCCATTTTCCGAATAATTGTTGTATTTTCCGAAGTGATTATTTTTAAACTTTTAATTTAGCAAAGCGATTATGTGTCTTGCCTTTCCTGGAAAAATAATCTCTTTGAAAAATCAGCAGGCGACTGCTGATTTTGATGGTGTCAAAAAAGACATCAACATTTCATTGGTTCCAGATATAAAAGTGGACGACTTTGTGATCGTTCATGCTGGATTTGCAATTTCTAAACTTTCAAAACAGGACGCTTGGGAAGTCCTAAGGGAATATGAAAAAGGAAACAAAATCATTCGAAAAACTGTTGGATAAGATTTTCCAGGTTGCTATTCAGATCAAAAGAGAGGTCGTCTTGATGGAAGTTTGTGGCACCCACACTCAGACCGTCAGTCGCAATGGAATCAGGAGTCTTTTGCCAAAAAATGTGAAGTTGCTCACTGGACCAGGATGTCCAGTTTGTGTGACAGCTCAAGAAGACATTGACAGGGTAGTTGCGCTGGCTCAAGCCGGGGTTCCAATTGCGACTTATGGTGATATGCTTCGCGTGCCTGGTTTTTTTGGTAGCCTGGAACAAGCGCGCAGTCAAGGTGCCAAAGTTTTTTCAGTTTATTCGATTGAAGAGGCACTTGAACTAAAAAATGATTTTCCAGAGTTGGTTTTTTTTGGCTTAGGTTTTGAAACCACCACGCCAATGACAGCAATGGCTTTGCAGAAGGGTTTAACAATATATTCCTCACATAAAGTTTTTTTGCCAGCGATGAGCGCCTTGCTTGAAGCAGGCAAAGTAAAAATCGATGGCTTCATTAGTCCTGGGCATATTGCTACGATTATTGGCACGAAACCGTTCGAACATTTAAAAGTTGCCCAAGTGATTGCTGGTTTTGAGGCTGAAGATGTCTTGGTGTCAATTTATTTATTGCTTTGCCAAATTCGAGATGGTAAAAGAGAAGTTGAAAACGAATATGTCAGGTTGGTGAAAAAAGAGGGAAATCAAGTGGCGCAAAAAATGATCACTGATAATTTTCAAGTTTGTGATGGCAACTGGAGAGGTTTTGGAAAAATTTCAAATTCTGGTTTAGAAGTGAAAAATCCAAAACTAAATGCGAAAATAAAGTATCAAAATATTCTTTCCAAAATTGATTTTTCGCAGTCGAAAAAACCGACGGGTTGTCTTTGCGGAGAAATTATCAGAGGAACGATGGTGCCAAGGCAATGCCCGATGTTTGGAAAAAACTGCACGCCTGAAAATCCTTATGGCCCCTGCATGGTATCTGAAGAAGGGGCGTGCAGAAACTACCTTCAATACCGAGCTTAACTGTTATATTGCTATATTGTTATATTGCTTAAATATGAACTACTTAAAGTTAAATGATTTAAATTCTTATAAAATAGCTTATAATTTAAGTAATTATGTTTGGAATGTTGTTATATGCTGGGATTATTTAGCAAAAGATACAGTTGGTAAGCAGTGGATACGTTCTGTTGATTCTATTTCTGCCAACATTGCTGAAGGGTTTGGAAGATTTGGAAAAAAAGATAAAATAAATTTCTATCGCTATAGCGTTGGTTCCTTGAAAGAATCTCAGGATTGGACTTTGAAAGCCAAGGCAAGAAGCTTAATAGATGAAAAACAATATCAATATATAATGAATGAATTAGAAAAATTGCCAAGGGAAATAAACCATCTGATTAAATTTACCAACGAAAAACTTGAAAAATAATTAAGAATAACAATATAACAATTTGGCAATCTAACAGTATAACAGTATAGCAATATGACAATATCCTTAGATCACGGTGGTGGTGGCGAAAAATCGGGTGAGCTGATAAAAGAAGTTCGCAAGATTTTGGGCAAAGCTGGCAACTGGCAAAACTCAGGCGATGATTCGGCATCGTTGGCGTTGTCGAAACTGATTTCGCAAAAAAGCAATCTGCAAAATCAAAACATCCTGCTGACAACGGATGCTTTCATTGTGGATCCAATTTTCTTTCCGGGTGGCGACATCGGAAAAATTGCGGTCTGCGGAACGATTAATGATTTGGCGGTGATGGGAGCCAAGCCACTTGGAATTTCGCTGAGCATTGTGGTGGAAGAAGGATTTTCCAAGGCGGATTTTTTGAAAATTATTAAATCGATTGCTAAGGTTTCAAAGCAGGCAGGCGTGCCGATTGTGACAGGGGATACAAAAGTGACGGAAAAAGGCAAGCTCGACAAAATTGAAATTACTACGGCTGGAGTTGGGATAGCTGAAAAAGTTATCAATAATGCTGGTGCGCAAGTTGGAGATGTGGTGATTGCTTCAGGCGACTTGGGTGAACACACAGTGGCGCTACTGAGTGAGCGTTTCGGTTATCGCTCGCGAGTTTCTTCGGATTGCAAATCAATTGACAAGGAAATGCTGGCGATTGGAAAATTTGTCCACAGCGCCAAAGACCCGACTCGTGGGGGGCTGGCTGCCAACCTTGTTGAAATGGCTGAAAAATCCAAAGTAAAAATAGTGCTGGATGAAAATCTCTTGCCTTACAAAAAAGAAACCATTGCCTTGGGCGGGTTGCTGGGCATCGATATTTTTTCTTTTGCCTCCGAGGGTCGCTTTTTGGCGACTGTAGCTGAAAAAGACTCTGCCAAGGTTCTGAAAATCTTGAAAAAGTTTAATTCCGAAGCCAAAATCATCGGCAAAGTCCAAAGAGGGAAAGGCGTTTATCTTCAAACTAAACTTGGCTCCTTGCGACCCATTGAAATGCCCAACGGCAAACTCATTCCTCGCATCTGTTGACAAAGGCCCTCAAAAGGTGTATGCTTTAATATCGTAGCTTTTCCTAAATTCAACCCCGAAGTGCAACTTCGGTTTTTTTATTTAACAAGTTATGCTCCCTCATAATTTCAATTGGTTTTCTGTAATTCAAAGACCTTCTTGGTTTATCATTTAATCTCTTTTCCAC
>Ga0265593_1000311_pt1 | contig 29469 bp, 28 predicted proteins | sample saktaG_8_FD_190136 | JGI IMG/M metagenome (GOLD analysis project Ga0265593, IMG submission 190136) | Saline water microbial communities from Sakinaw Lake, British Columbia, Canada - sak_2011_5_24_36m | ecosystem: Environmental > Aquatic > Non-marine Saline and Alkaline > Saline ...
TTGGGTTATAAAAAAATACGCACAGTGTGCTTACAAGCACAGGTAATTAACGATGATTATGCGTTTGATAATCCAGCTGAATGGCTGATTGCTTCCGCTGAGATCAGCGTAGTGATTTGTTTTACCGCAACCTATACAGGTCAAGCACGCGCTGGTGAATGGATTGAAGTGGCTGGTGTAGTAGAAGAAAATGCACACGGCAACCAGCGTATTGTGGTCGGGTCAACGCGCGAAGCAGAAGGTGAGTACATTAAAGTGCTTCGCCATGAGCCTGCGATCCTACCCTGATCTCATTGCTTTAGCTGCCAGCAAAGCGTGCTCCCTACTCGTGATAACTTATGCACGCCGTCCCGTCTTAGTGGATAGCCAAATGGTAGGCGTGCATGGAAACACTCAATTATCCCCTAAACAAGTGACTTAGCGTTCAGCTTGATTTATTAATCCTTTACATTTACCTTAAATATTTAGCATGAGTAACGATTATAACGCCGCAGCAATTGAAGTATTAAGTGGCTTGGAACCAGTACGTAAGCGTCCTGGCATGTATACAGACACTTCGCGCCCCAATCATTTAGTGCAAGAAGTGGTTGATAACAGTGTTGATGAAGCCTTAGCAGGACATGCTGATTGCATCGATGTTATTTTAAGTAAAGACGGCGCGGTGCAGGTGATTGACAATGGTCGTGGTATGCCCGTGGATATTCATCCAGAGCAAGGCATTCCTGGCGTTGAGGTGATTCTTACGCAATTACACGCAGGAGGTAAATTTTCTAATAAAAACTATCAGTTTTCGGGAGGGTTACATGGCGTAGGCGTGTCGGTGGTGAATGCTTTGTCCGCTAAATTAGAGGTTGAAGTTAAGCGCAACGGCAAACTTTATCGTATTGAATTTGCTGATGGCGATAAGCAACTAGACTTACATGAAACGGGTGTCGTGGGCAAAAAAAATACCGGCACCTCCGTTAAGTTTTGGCCGAATGAAAAATATTTTGATTCCAATAAAATCTCCGTATCAAAATTAAAGCATAACTTACGCGCCAAAGCTGTACTGTGTTCGGGTTTAAAAATTAGCTTACAGGTTGAACAAACGGAAGAAAATTTTGTTTGGTATTACCAAGATGGTTTAAAAGAATATTTAGTAGATAATTTGGGCGCGTTAGACTTTGTTCCAGAGCAGCCTTTTTTAGGGAACTCAGAAACAACCCACGAAGCGGTAACTTGGGGTGTGGTCTGGACAGTTGAGCATGTCCAAGAAATGATTGCTGAAAGTTATGTAAATTTAGTTCCCACCGCGCAAGGAGGCACTCATGTAAATGGCTTGCGTGCCGGTTTAACCGAGGCCATTCGTGAATTTTGTGAGTTAAGAAATTGCCTGCCGCGCGGAGTAAAAATTGCTCCAGAAGATGTCTGGGAACATTGCCATTACGTGTTATCAGTTAAATTAGCCGATCCACAGTTTTCAGGACAAACTAAAGAACGGTTAAGTTCACGCGAGTGCGTGACCTTTATTTCTGGTGTAGTAAAAGACAGTTTTAGCCTATGGTTAAATCAGCACCCTGTTGAGGGCGAAAAAATAGCCGAGGTAATCATTTCTAGTGCGCAAAAACGGCTACGTTCAAATAAAAAAATCATCCGTAAGAAATTAACCACAGGGCCCGCATTGCCAGGAAAATTAGCCGATTGTTCGGCGCAAGATCTTAGTCGTACAGAATTATTTTTGGTGGAGGGTGATTCGGCAGGTGGCTCAGCTAAGCAAGCCCGTGAGCGTGATTTTCAAGCCATTATGCCGTTGCGCGGAAAAATTTTGAACACTTGGGAAGTGGATTCTTCGCAAGTGATGGCGTCCCAAGAGGTGCATGATATAGCCGTGGCATTAGGAATAGAACCGGGTTCAGATGATTTACAACACCTGCGTTATGGCAAAGTCTGTATCTTGGCGGATGCAGATTCGGATGGAAATCATATTGCTACTTTAATTTGTGCCTTGTTTTATCAACATTTTAGAGCCCTAGTTACCGCCGGTCATGTCTTTGTCGCAATGCCGCCGTTGTATCGAATTGATATTGGTAAACAAGTCTTTTATGCCTTAGATGAAGCTGAGCGTTTAGGCGTATTGGATAGAATTAAGGCTGAAAAATTAAAAGGACAAATTAATGTCCAGCGTTTTAAAGGCTTAGGTGAAATGAATCCATCACAATTACGCGAAACCACCATGAATCCAGATACTCGACGTTTGGTGCAATTAACCATAGAAGCTAACGACGATACGACCATGCAGCTAGATTTGTTATTAGCAAAAAAACGTTCTCAAGATAGAAAAGCTTGGCTGGAAAACAAAGGTAATTTAGCTGATATTTGAACCACGAATGAATACAAATAGACTCGAATAAAGAGCTTTTTATTTGAGTGTTTAGTAAATATTAGTTATTGAAGCAGGGTGAGAAGTGATTAATCAAACGAAGCCAATAAAACAAAAACCACGAATGAACACGAATAGACACGAATTTAAAAGCTTTTTATTCGAGTTAAGTGGTGTTCATGCGTGGTTCAAAATTAAGAATAAGATGAGTTTAATCAAAGCCCGCAATGTGGCTGAGACAGCTGCTAAAACTGCTTTAGAGTGACTCTCAGTGGGTGTCAACAAGTTAGGTGAGCATTTAACGGAGGACAGGCGGCAGCAATCCAATAAACTCAGGGCACATGGTCGTCAGCTTGATGATAGTTGGCAAGCTAATGCTGAACAAAGCATTGAACATTTAGTACAAGAAACGACCTATGAGCAATGGCATCGGATGTTGTTTGTCCGTTTCCTGGCTGAGAACCATTTGCTAATCTATGAAGCCGGCGTTACGCAGCTAGATTTTTAACCACGCAGGAATGAGTGAATAGTCATGCCAACATTGAATTGGATAGGAAAAGAAGCCGTAGTAAAACACCATAAGGACGTGCCTTATCGCTTGTTGGAGCGTGTGCCTGAACTGGATTGTGGCGAGAGTGAGTGCGGTAATTTGATTGTGCAGGGTGATAATTTACACGCGCTGAAAGCCTTGTTGCCACGTTATGCGGGACAGGTGAAATGTATTTATATCGACCCGCCTTATAACACGGGCAATGAAGGCTGGGTGTATAACGATAATGTCAACAGCCCTGAAATTCGCAAATGGTTGGGTTCAGTGGTTGGTAAGGAAGATGAAACCTTAGACCGTCATGATAGATGGTTGTGCATGATGTACCCGCGTTTGTTGTTGCTTAAACAGTTTTTGCGTGATGATGGTTCTATCTGGGTTTCAATTGATGACAATGAACAGGCGAATTTAAAGTTATTGATGGATGAGATTTTTGGAGGTGGAAATTTTTTAGCTAATATCGTCTGGCAAAAAAGAACATCTCCAGATGCTCGAATTAACTTAGGTGCGGCGCATGATTACATAACGGTTTATGCAAAAAATCTGTTTAATACTAAAGCGGGTTTAAATAAGGTTAGATTATCTGATAGTAGAACTAAAGACTTTAAAAATCCCGATGATGACTCACGCGGTGTTTGGGCTTCGGTCGATTTAACAGGACAAACAGGACACGCAACAAGTGAACAATTCTATGAAATAGTTACCCCTAACGGAAAAATTATAAAACCTCCTGCTAATCGTTGCTGGGCATTAGCTGAGAGAACTTTTAATGAATTAAGAAAAGATGGTCGTATTTGGTTTGGAAAAGACGGAAATTCAAAACCAAGGCAAAAGAAATTTTTAATCGAATCTGAAGGTGCAAATACTTGGACGTGGTGGACTAACGTGGAAGCTGGACACAATCAAGATGCAAAAAAAGAAGTTAAGATATTTGATGAAGAATCAGTTTTTGATACGCCAAAACCTGAGCGACTTATTCAGCGTATTTTTGAAATTGCCAGCAACGAAAACGACTTAGTGCTGGATTCATTTTTAGGTTCTGGCACAACCGCCGCCGTTGCTCATAAAATGAACCGCCGTTATATCGGCATTGAAATGGGCGACCATGCAGAAACCCATTGCCAAACTCGTTTAAAAAAAGTCGTTGAAGGTGAACAAGGCGGCATATCAAAAGCAGTTAATTGGACGGGCGGCGGCGGTTTTCAATTCTGCCGCTTATCCAAAGAACCGTTATTCACCGCCGATGGTCAAGTCCGCCCCGATGTCACGTTTGCCCAATTAGCTGAATTTGTCTGGTTTAAAGAAACGGGAACAGGTTTTACGGGTAATGCTGATTCGCCCTTATTGGGCGTATTCAATAACAACGCGGTGTATTTACTCTATAACGGCATTCTGGGCGATAGCGATCCCGAAAAAGGCAATGTGCTAACGCCGTCTATTTATAAAAATTTGCCGCAGTTTCAAGGGCGAAAAATTATCTATGCAACCGCTTGTCGTGGCGGTGACAGCTGGCTGAACCGTGAACAGATTGTTATTAAACAAACCCCGTATGAATTAACTATTTAGGAGTCAATATGAATACCATTATTCAAGCCGAAATTCCTCAACAATTATGCCAACAAGCGCAATTATTAATACAGGGCGACGTGTTACAGGAAGTCATTAATGAAGCGTTACGGCGTTATGTGGAGTCGCATGAGGGCTCATTAACCGAAGCGTTTATTCAGGATGATGTGGCATGGGGCTTACATGGCGACGTGGGTATTTAATATGAATCAACGACAACATTTATCGTCAGTAGATGGTCTACAAACTCTACTTAAACAACAAAAACTTTTACAACAATTCGCTATTTCCCGCTTAGGCGTGTTTGGTTCATTTGCGCGTAATGAACCCGCACAGGATATTGATTTATTAATTGAAGATGATGTCTCGCTAGAAACCGCTTTGCAATTTAAGCAATGTTTAGAGCAGATTATTGATAATCCTTTGGATGTGATGTTAAAAAATTGGGCAAATCCAATTGTGCTGCATAGAGCAATGGAAGATATACGTTATGTTGAAGGATAAAAAGAATGACTTGTTGTATTTACTTTCTATGATTGAATCTATAGAGAAAGTAATACTTTATAGTAAAGATATTGAAACAGCTGAATGTTTTTTTGAATATAACGAGCAGATTAATTTTAATGCCACACTGACGTTGTTAATGCACATCGGTGAAACGGTTGGAAAGTTAAGTGATGATATATTGCTAAATAGTCCTGATATTCCTTGGGGTAAAATTCGTGGATTAAGACACCGAATAGCGCATGATTATGTTGCTTTGGATATTGTGATTATTTTTGAGGTGATTAAAAATAAATTGCCAGATTTTTTAACCGCGCTTTACGCACTCACTGCAAAACGTTTGCATGAGGGGATTTTGAGTGTTGAAGAATTGAATTTAGCCGTGGGTAGTCGTTATTACCGACATATTGATTTTCAACGCTTTAGCATAAGGCAAGCATGAATTATTTTGAACCGAAAGACTATCAAAAGCAGGTTTTACAGAGCATTAGCCAGTATTTTGAGGCGTGCCGTGAATTGGACGACCCTAATTTAGCGTTTTATAAAAAGACGGGGGTGTCTTATCAGCCGTTAAACAGTTTTGCTGAGGGGATGCCGTATTTTTGTTTGCGTGTGCCTACAGGCGGCGGCAAAACGTGGTTAGCGGCAACTAGCATACAGTTGATTAATCGCTTGTTACTGCGTACAGAACACAGTGTGATTTTGTGGTTAGTGCCATCAAATCAAATTAAAGAGCAAACATTACAAGGTTTAAAAGACCGTGAACATCCGTTACACGCGGCATTATTGACCGCTGGCGCGATTACGGTTCTTAGTTTGGATGAAGCAAAAAGTGTGACGCCTGCGACGCTGAACACCTCTACAACGGTAATTGTGGCAACGCGCCAAGCCTTTCAAGTGGCAAGCGAAGAAAACCGTAAGGTGTATGAAAACAATGGCGCGTTAATGGCGCATTTTGATAATTTGAACGCTGAACAAAAACGTCTGTTATTGAAAGACGGTGATACTACGCCGTTTTCATTAGCCAATGTATTACGCTTACGCCGTCCGTTTGTGATTGTCGATGAAGCGCATAATAATCGCACGGAATTGGGTTTTGATACGCTGGCAAAGTTTAATCCTAGCGGCATTATGGAACTCACCGCTACGCCTGATTTGCTTAAAACGCCGTCTAATGTGCTGTATAGCGTTTCGGCGGCTGAATTAAAAGAACAGCAAATGATAAAAATGCCCATTCTGTTAGAAGCAGAACCAGACTGGCAAAAATGCTTATCGGCTGCGGTGACTCAACGTAATACCTTGCAAGAGTTCGCCGATAAAGACTATAAAAAAGGCAGTAATTATTTACGTCCTATTGTGTTGATTCAAGCTGAACCTAAAAAAGCAGGAGTAGAAACGCGGGATGTTTTCAAAGTAAAACAGGAATTAATCGACAATCATCATATACCCGAAGAGGAAATTGTGATTGCGACAGGCGAGGAAAAAGGCTTAATGAAAGTTGCCGCTGATTATCCACTGGGTATTAAAGATAAAGCCTGCCCGATAAAATTTGTGATTACGCAAAAAGCCTTAGCCGAAGGCTGGGATTGTCCGTTTGCTTATATTTTAGTTAGTATCGCTAATGTACATTCATCAACGGCGGTGGAACAGTTGTTGGGGCGTATTTTACGCCAACCCGACGCAGTACATCGTCACGCGCCAGAGTTGAATCAATCGTATGCTTATGTGGTGTCGTCTAGTTTCACCACAGCTGCCGCCGCATTAAAAGACAGTTTAGTGAATAGCGCGGGCTTTGATCGTAAAGCGGTAGGTGACTATGTTAAGCCACTTAAACCTAGACAAGATGATTGGGAACGCTGGGCTGATAAAAAAATACCGCCAATTCCTGTTGTGTTACCTGAAAAACCAAATTTAACGACAGTACCTAAAGCAACCAAAGCAAAAATCACTTGGACAGAAGACACAAAAACCTTAACGGTTCATAACGCTTTAACCGATGAAGATAAGATCGCATTAAAAATCAGTGTTCAAGATGAATCCTCGAAAATAATCATTGATGATGTTGTTGAGCTAAGCCGTGCCGATGCTTATGAGCATTTTCAAACACCCGCAGAACGCGGTGTAAAAGTGCGTGTGCCACAATTAGCCATTTATGTACAAGGCGAATTGCAGGTGTTTGATCCTGAAATGCTGGATTATCCGTGGGATTTATCACGCTGTGACGCGACACTGACTAAAGATGATTTGAGCCAATTCGCCGCCGCGTTGAAGCATAGCACGGGGGAAATTGATATTAACGATAAGGGGAAAGTAGAAACAAATTACATAGGGATGTTACAACGCAACCTTAATTTTGTTTATGAACCTGAGCATTGGGATAACGTAAAGTTGACAGCGTGGCTGTGTCGTAATATCCCTAATCGCACTGTTACACATCCAATTAAACGAACGTTTATTGCTGAGTGGTTACAAAATTTGATAGCCAGTTTTAATTTAGTGGTTGTTAATGAACAGAAGTTTTTTGTCTGTACCTTGCTAGAAAAACGCATTAATGCACTGCGTAAGTCCGCCGTTAATGATGCTTATCAAGAAACCTTATTTGAAAAAAGAGAGGCAATAATGAGTGATGATTATGCTTTTGAGTTCCCTGTCTTTTATTCGCCTAATAAATACTATGATCCTGACAAGTATGGTTATTATAATTTTCGGCATCATTACTACGGGCAAATAGGGGAGTTTGATTCTAAAGAAGAGTTTGCGTGTGCCTGTCACCTTGACCAACTGGCAGAAGACCAGCGCATTAAATTTTGGCTAAGAAATTTAGTACAGGGTAATGGCGCGTTTTCCTTACAAAAAGCCACAGGTAAATTTTTTCCTGATTTTGTTTGTGTATTACCCGATGATTCTACTTTGGTTGTCGAATATAAAGGTGCTGATCGTTTTGATACAAAAAAGGTGAATAACGACAGGATTATCGGTGAATTATGGGCATCGTTATCAAATGGACGTTGCCATTTTATTATGGTGACAGACAATCGTTTTGATTTGATTGATGACTTAATAGAGTCGGTAAAAATTTGTCATAATTAATATTCCTTATGAATAATCCAACGATAAACTATTTTCCAGTACATAATTGTGTTGAACCCGAAACATCACTGAATGTTAGCGGTGTACCACAACGGGTAGCTGAACAAGATATGGTTCGTAAAAATTACACCCATTAGCTCGAAGAATTACATGTCGATTGTGATTTTGGTAGCAGTGGCCTTTGGGATAGCGCAGGAAGAATGATTGGATATGATCTTATTTTTTTACCATTTCAACTCGTGCGTCGCCTGTTCGCATGGCAGAGAGATTATGATGAAACATTTAATCCTCCTGATTCAGGTGATGAGGCTTGGTGGGATAATCATGAGCGCGAAAAGAATGCGATTGCTAAAGCGTTACACGATGCACTTGGCAGTAACACACGCGTTAAGGTTTTCTGAGTGATAAATAGCAAGGGTAGATGAGGTTCAGTTCGAACGGTATTTTACCTGGTTGAGTAATTACCCTACATTCACAATGTTAGCAATTTAAAAGCTAGGTGGTTTAACTTGAATGTTTGCCCAAGTTAAGCCAAATTTTGCCAGATATTTCCTTAAGCGGTCGGCATCATTGGCAACGCTGCGTTGAGTACGAGAAATGGCAAATAAGCTGCGCCCCGCGTCTGAAAGGCTACTACAGTCTTGGCACACACGAATAACGGCTTGCAGTTGCAAGCGCTCAAACAAGTCCAGCTCCGCCCATTGTTCGGAGGTGAGCGAGTTGTCCTGTGCATTAGCTTGTGTTGCAGGTGGCGTTTGCCACGCAGATGCCAGCCGTTCTATTTCATGGTTTACTTGGCTTATGCCAATACGCCCTCCTTCAGCCAACGTCGCAAGGCGTGTAATCGAGGCGACTAAATCCCGAAAATTACCTCGCCAATGTGCCTTAGAAGACGTTGCATACTCAAGATACAGTTGCCTTGCTTCTTTGTTAAAGCTGATGTTATGCCCTAACTCAATCGACTGTTGCGTTAATAAATAATCAAGATTAGGTTCGATATCTTCACGCCGCTGCGCTAAGCTCGGCAAGTGATACATCCATAAATTGATCCGTGCCAACAAATCTTCTCGAAACTTTCCGTTGTCTACCTCTGCGCGTAAATCCCGGTGTGTCCCTGCCATCAATTGAAAGTTACTGCTAACTTCTTGATCACTTCCTACTGGATAAAATCTTTTTTCCTCGATTGCACGCAGCAACATCGCTTGTTCATCAAGACCTAACTCGCCGATTTCATCTAAAAATAATAAGCCGTTTTCGGCGCAACGTAATAAACCTGCCCGTTCGTGTAGTGCACCTGTAAACGCGCCTTTAACATGACCAAATAGGGTTGACGCAGCACCCTCGCCTCGTAAGGTCGCACAATTTATTTCAACAAAAGCGCCAGTTATCTGATGTCTCGCTTTTTTAAGGTCATAAATTCGTTTGGCTAAAAACGACTTGCCCGCACCTGTAGGCCCCATAAGTAACATCGGTGCTTTAGAACGCACAGCCACCTGTTCAACTTCGTTAATTAAGAGGTTAAACGTACTATTGCCGGTGGAAATGCCAGATTTGAGCAAGGTAATTGCTTCATTGTGTGCATGGGCAAACCGTTGCGCAATTGAATCGTATTGGCTCAAATCTAAGTCAATCAAGGTGTACTTGCCAGGCTTACCGATATTGGCACGGCTAGGCGGCGCGGTTTGCAGCAAAATACCTGGGATATAACGCGTCTCGACCATTAAAAACCAACAAATTTGCGCGACATGGGTGCCGGTTGTTAGATGAACCCAGTATTCTTCTTGCTCAGGAGTAAAGGGATAGCTACGGGAAAAATCAAACAATGCGGCATACACTTCACCAAAATCCCACGGATCGTGGATGTTCACTTGGTACGGAATGACCTCTGTTTCAGGTGAAATGGCCGCAATGTCAGCGTGTACTAATTGCAATAGTTTTTGGTAATGACGATCATACAGCAGCACTAACCGCGATATGACTAACTCCTCATGCCGCGTCATATCAATCGTTGGTCGCCAGCGTTCCCAACGCGCACTGGAAATACCTGCGTCCAGCTGCGTCCCCAAAAAACCAATCACAACAATTTTTTTCATTAGCGAGAATTATAAAAGTTGATAGCTATAGCTAAGCAATAATGAAGAGTCATGCAGCAGAAGCGTCATCACAATGTAGCAATGCAAAAATAGCATAATACTAAACAATACGTTACAAAAAAATAGCAACAAATAAAAGCCTTGGCATAGTTGTAGCTTTAGGTATGGCAGCGAGGGTTAGTCTTGCCAGATACCCTCGGCAAGGACATTCTATTTAGGAGAGGACATGAGCATAATAATAAACGGTTCGCTGGGTGAAGGCGGTGGACAAATTTTACGCACCGCGCTGAGTTTGTCGATGTGTACGGGACAAGCCTTCCACATTAACGCTATTCGGGGCAACCGTAAAAAGCCAGGATTAATGCGCCAACATTTAACCGCTGTACAAGCCGCAGCGCAGATTTGTCATGCCGACGTTCAAGGGGATTGGGTAGGCTCACAAGAACTATTTTTTAAACCTGAACAGATTCAAGGTGGTCAATATAGCTTTAGCATTGGCACGGCCGGTAGTTGTATTTTAGTGCTGCAAACCGTGTTGCCGGCGTTATTGATGGCGACTGAACCAAGCCATCTTATCTTAGAGGGGGGGACACATAATCCAATGAGCCCACCTTTCCATTTTCTGCAACGGGCGTTTTTACCCCTGTTGCAGCGGATGGGTGCAGCGATTGAGGTTTCGTTAGAACGCTATGGCTTTTATCCAGCCGGTGGTGGGCGATTGCAGATACACATTACGCCGCGAGGACGCTTAGCAGAAGTGCATGTGCCAGATCGCGGTATGCTTATCAAGGCTTATGCCGAAAGCGTGGTTGCTGCACTTCCAAGGCATATCGCCGAGCGCGAATTAGCGCATATTCAACATGAGTTAGGCTGGCACGATGAACAGTTGCAGTTACTTGACATTGCTCCTCATCAAGGTCCAGGTAATGTCGTACTCCTCACGTTGGAGCATGAACACGTTACTGAAGTGTTTACTGCATTTGGCGAAAAAGGGGTTTCTGCTGAAGCAGTTGCGGCTAAGGTGCTCAACGCGAGTCGTCATTATCAGACGAGTTGTGCTGCGGTTGATCAGTATTTAGCTGACCAGTTATTGTTGCCAATGGCTTTGGCGGGTGGTGGTTCATTTACCACGACGGCGTGGAGTTTACATGCGTCAACCAATGCCTGCATTATTAAGCAATACTTACCCATCAAGATTGAGCATAAAAAAATGCCCAATAATTTAATACAGGTCACGTTAACGTCTGGGCAGTTGTCGTGATAAAAAATCTAACTTTAGGAGACGCAATGATGAACACTTTATTGATTGATTCAGCGGTAGAGCTTACTGAGGAAGAGGCCGGTGGACATAGCGGACGTTGGGCAGTCATTGATGATGACGTGTCGGAGTTAATGCAGCATTGGCTGGGTCTTGCTATTTCACAAGCCACTGTTGTTCCAGTGGGGTTGGCAGAGCAAACAGTGCTTGAGCAATTAATTAGCGAGGGTGAACCAAAAGGTCTTGCGTTACTGTATGCAGACTCTGAGCAAAGTGCTGGAAGTGGCATGTTGTCTTTAATTCATGTCAAGACCGATACTCAAACGCAGAAAACAAGCAACGAATTTTGGTCAGCGTATCCATTTTTCAAAGAAGGTAACGAGATTGTTGCCCAAATTGATGCATTACAATTATTCCCACATAGATTAGAAGCGTGGTTGACACTGAGTCTTGTGCATAACCGTGGCGTACAAATGACTGTTTTTGATCCGTTGTTTTGGGCGCATCGCAGTCTTTACCGTGCCCATCACCAGTACCATTTTTCAGTGGCTGCAATGGCTTACGAGCTGATACCCGTTACAGACGAGGAAATTATCATTGACGACCCTGAAAAGATTCGCCAATTTAATGCAAGAAGAGCGTGGGTAGAGCATTCTGGAAGCTGGACTCCCGCTAATGAAGAGGCTTCTCTAGCCGCTTGGCAAACCCAAGCTGAAGAAGACAATGAACCTATACACATTAGTTTAGCAACGATGACTGCCTTATTTTCTGTTAAGAGTAGCGATGATGCGGAATTTCAAGGAGCAATCATCACGATTACCCCACGCGCGACCAGTATTTTAGAATGCTATTTTTGGCGTATTGACACCCTAGTTATCCGTAATGATGAAGACTTTATTTTGCCCATCTATGTCGCAGAACGTTTATTTACAGATGAATGGCGACCTGAAGTGGGGCAGTATGTCAAAGGAAGCGTTTGGCTACAGGCTTATGCCGTTGGCTGTGTGTGAGCCACGATTTTTACTTAACACGGGACACTCGCAATGCTTGACCGTTCGTCCTGATTCTTCGGCTAAGCTCACCATGAACGGCTTAACCATTAACTGTGTCCCGCCTTAAGTGGGTAGCCTATCTGGGCACATAAAATTTCCATATTGACCTGCATTGTTTTGTAGGGATTACTGACCTCATTTAGGAGATTAACTAATATGCCAATCCAACAGGTGTTAATCAATCAACGTGTTCCAGTCAACATCTGGACGGATGACGTTGACGAGCGCTCCAAAGAACAATTGCTTAATATTGCTAGTATGCCGTTTATTCATCACCATGTTGCTGCGATGCCTGATGTGCATTTAGGAATGGGGGCGACGATTGGTTCAGTGATTGCCACCCATCGTGCAATTATTCCAGCAGCGGTGGGTGTTGATCTTGGTTGCGGTATGGTTGCCGCGCGTTTATCGATAACCGCCAACGAATTGGATGAAAAATCCTTGCAGAGTGTCTTTAACCAAATCACTCGTGATGTTCCCGTTGGCCGCGCACAACATCGTGATAATCGGGTGTTGGTTGCCGCTGTGCAACCCTTTGAGCCAGGCTTAAAGGCCTTAACAGATCGCCATCCTGAATTACTAAAAACGTTTGGTAAATTTTCGAAATGGATGAATCAAATGGGAACCTTGGGAGGCGGTAATCATTTTATTGAAGTGTGCTTAGATGAAACGAATCAAGTGTGGGTGATGCTGCATTCGGGGAGTCGTGGTATTGGTAATGCCATTGCGGATTACTTTATCAAATTAGCACGTAAAGATATGGAGCGCTGGATGATTCAGTTGCCCGATAGAGACTTAGCTTATTTACCAGAAGGTAGTGAGCATTTTGCAGATTATGTGACCGCAGTGCAGTGGGCACAAGATTATGCCTTGCAAAATCGTCAGTCCATGCTGGAATTAACGCTGTCAGCACTCGCTAAACATTTGCCTGCGTTTACTGTCACTACCGAAGTGGTTAATTGTCATCACAATTATATTGCCAAAGAACATCATTATGATGCGGATGTGTGGGTGACGCGCAAAGGTGCAATACGCGCTCGCCTTGGCGATCTAGGCATTGTGCCCGGCAGTATGGGAACACGTAGTTATATCGTGCGCGGCAAAGGTCAGCCAGAAAGTTTTTGTTCTAGTGCGCATGGCGCAGGTCGTCGTATGAGCCGTACTGCCGCTGAAAAAATGTTTACTGAGGCTGATTTAGTCACACAAACTACAGGTGTTATTTGCAGAAAAGATAAGGGTGTCGTAGATGAAATCCCTGGGGCGTATAAAGATATCGATCAAGTGATGGCAAATCAGTCGGACTTAACAGAAATACTGCACACCTTGAAACAAGTGGTGTGTGTGAAAGGTTAAGTGGCGATTAATTATTGTTGTGGCATTGTTGATGTAGTGACTTTAACGCAAAAATAATGTGCGTTTTAGTGCATTTACCACACAGGTGTTATACCTGATTGGTGCAAATAGTATGAATTGCTTAAGCAAGTGCTGTTGGTCGGTAAGGTGTACAGTGCTAAAAGTATGTTGAAAAGACACGAATTTAATGATGTTTGCTAAAATTAAAAAGGTGTTTCGTAAAGCGGTATAGCAAAGCGTTTTGCTTGGTTAATTTCTTGCTTGATATAACGTTTATCAACGCTAACTAGAGAAATACAGTCAGGATTGAGGTCTATTTTACTGTTTTTATCGTCGTTTTTGTTGATCTCAATGTGGCAAGTGCAGCATTAGGGTGTTTGCAAAGTTGAGGAAGCGTCAGATTTATGGTGTAATTCACTCGTTTTACGTCTTCATATTGCCCCTGATAAATATGTTTATTTTGGTGGGGATTTTTCCGCAATTGATTGGGAGAGTAGGCTTCGACTATGCAATTTACTATTAAAAAAGGTTTGGATCTTCCATTATCCGGGGAGCCCAAGCAACTTATTGAAAATGGCAATCAGGTAACATCGGTTGCTATTTTGGGATTGGATTATGTGGGCATGAAGCCAACAATGATGGTTAACGAAGGGGATAAGGTTAAGTTAGGTCAAGTCCTTTTCAGTGATAAAAAAAATCCAGGGGTGTTATTTACTTCACCTGGTGCGGGTCGTGTTAAAGCGATAAATCGTGGTGAAAAGCGTGTGCTTCAATCTGTTGTTATTGAATTAGCAGGAGATGAGGAAGAGAAATTTGAGGCATTTGCTGTTACAGAGTTAGCCACATTAACGGTAGAACAAATCACCACACATGTCGTTGCTTCTGGCCTGTGGACTGCATTTCGTGCGCGTCCTTATGGCAAAACGCCAGCAGTGGATTCAAAACCAAGCTCTATTTTTGTAACGGCAATCGATACCAATCCATTAGCGGCAAGTCCCTGTGTGATTATCAAAGAACGTGCAGACGATTTCATTAATGGCTTAACGGTGATTAGTAAATTAACCGAGGGTAAAACTTACGTCTGTAAAGCGGTAGGGTGTGATTGTTCAACAGGTAATGCGCCGGTAACCTCAGCAGTATTTGCAGGGCCACATCCTGCAGGCTTAGCAAGTACTCATATTCATTTTATCGATCCAGTTAATATCGATAAATTTGTGTGGTATATCGATTATCAAGCCGTCATGGCAATTGGTGCGTTATTTACTACGGGTCGTTTAAATGTTGAGCGCGTTATTTCTTTAGCAGGACCTACGGCTAATAATCCACGCTTAATTCGTACTCGTGTGGGTGCTAATACCGATGAATTAGTGGCGGGTGAATTAGTAGAAAATACTGAAACACGCGTGATTGCTGGCTCAGTTTTGTATGGGCATCAGGCAACGGAGTGGGCAGCTTATTTAAGTTTCTATAGAAACCAATTGTCATTGTTAGAGGAAGGGCGTGCACGTGAATTATTTGGCTGGATTGTGCCTGGTAAAGACAAATATTCTGCGTTGGATGTTTATGTCTCAAGCCGTGAGCGCAAGTCAGAGCGTAAGTTTCCGTTAACTACCAGTAAAAACGGCAGCAATCGAGCCATTGTCCCTGTAGGTATTTACGAAACAGTGATGCCCATGGATATATTGTCAACGCCTTTATTAAAAGCATTGGTGGTAGGTGATAGCGATCAAGCGCAGTTATTAGGCTGTCTTGAGCTTGATGAAGAAGATGTAGCTTTATTTACTTTTGTGGATCCCGGCAAGCATGACTTTGGTCCTGTGCTGAGAGCGAATTTAACTAAAATTGAGAAGGAAGGATAATGTCGGCCAGAAATTTTTTAGATAATTTAGAGCCGCATTTTACCAAAGGCGGCAAGCTTGAGAAGTATTACGCGCTCTATGAAATGGTGGATACGTTTATCTATACACCCGCTGATGTAACGCGTGGTACAACCCATGTTCGTGATGGTAATGACTTAAAAAGAACCATGACTTTTGTCGTGATCGCAACGTTATTCTGCGTTTTGATGGCAATGTATAACACAGGCTATCAAGCAAATGCAGCGATGGCGTCTATGGGCGTAGATAAGATTGATGGGTGGCGCAATATCCCTATGATGTTGTTTGGCTTCAATCCAATGAATCCATTATCAAATATGGTTCATGGCTCGTTGTATTTCTTACCTATTTACTTTATCACCCTAGCTATTGGTGGTATTTGGGAAGTATTGTTTGCAACTGTTCGTGGACATGAAATTAACGAAGGGTTTTTAGTTTCATCAATGCTGTATACCTTGATTATGCCACCAGATATGCCGTTATGGCAGGTTGCTTTGGGTATTTCATTTGGAATTGTTATTGGTAAAGAGGTATTTGGCGGAACAGGCAAAAACTTTTTAAATCCAGCGCTAACTGGACGAGCATTTTTATATTTTGCTTATCCAGCGTCCATTACTGGGGATACTGTATGGGTTGCCGCAGATGGTTTTACTGCAGCAACACCCTTAGGTTTAGCAGCAAACGGTGGTTTAGATGCCGTTCATGCAGCGAGCTATACTTGGGCGCAAACCTTTTTTGGTTTTGAGCCTGGTTGTTTAGGTGAAACATCAACGTTTGCAATTTTAATTGGTGCAGCCTTCTTGCTATATACCCGCGTTGCTTCGTATCGCATTATTGCTGGTGTTTTCTTAGGGATGGTTGCCACGTCATTATTGTTTAATGGTATTGGTAGTGATTCTAATCCAATGTTTGCGATTCCTTGGTACTGGCATTTAACCATGGGTGGCTTTGCTTTTGGTATGGTATACATGGCAACTGATCCAGTCAGTGCAGCAATGACAAACACCGGTCGTTGGGTATACGGTGCGTTGGTGGGCATTATGACGGTATTAATCAGAGTAGTTAATCCGGCGTTTCCAGAAGGAATTATGTTGGCTATTTTGTTTTCCAACATGTTTGCGCCAACGATTGACTATTTTGTAATCCAGGCCAATATTAGAAGGAGGGTAAAGCGTCATGCCTAATGAAAAAAAACAATGTCAGCATCTTGCACCTATTTGTGCAGCGTTAGAAAAAAATGAACAGTATCAGAAGGCAAAAGCCTATGCTGAAAAAGTTCTTGCGCTAGGTAATGATAGTTTAGAAAAAACCATCGCAATAGCGGTAACTTTGTGTTTAGTCTGTGCAGTGTTAGTTTCATTTGCAGCGGTTGCGTTAAAACCTTTGCAAATCACTAATAAAGAATTGGATATGAAAAAGAATATCCTTGATGTAGCGGGTCTGCTTGAAGCAGGTGGCAATATTGAAGCTGCATTCAATGAAAGAATTGAAGCTAAAGTGGTTGATTTAGCCTCTGGCGAATACGTTGATAGCATTGATGCTAATGCTTATGATCAACGTAAAGCGGCTAAAGATCCTGCGCAAAGCCTTGCAATTCCAAAAGACAAAGATATTGCACACATTCGCATCAAAGCTAAATACGCAAAAGTGTATTTAGTGAAAGAGGCGGGGACGATCAAATCTATCATTTTGCCGATTAGTGGCTATGGATTATGGTCAACATTGTATGGATTTTTATCGTTAGATCCTGATGGACAAACTGTGCAAAGCATCAATTTCTACGATCAAGCAGAAACTCCAGGGCTGGGTGGGGAAGTTGTTAATCCTAACTGGCGTGCGTTATGGAAAGGTAAAAAAGTCTATGCAGAATCTGACGTACCTTCTATGGAAAAAGGTTTGATTGCTGAAGCGGATATGGGTGACCCTGCGTTAAGTTTAATTAAAGGCGTTGTGGATAATAGCAAGCCAGGTTCACAGTATCAGGTTGATGGTTTAGCAGGAGCAAGTTTAACCAGTAATGGCGTGTCTAATCTGATTAGATATTGGATGAGTAAAGAAGGTTTTTCTACTTATCTAAGTAAAGTAAGAGTTGTTAAAGGGGGAGTATCATGAGTGCCGTTTTAAATAGCGAAACAAAAAAAGTTTTAGTCGATCCTTTAGTGAGTAACAATCCCATTACGTTGCAAGTATTGGGAATTTGTTCTGCGTTAGCAGTCACCTCGCAAATGTCTACTTCATTAATTATGGCGCTTGCGTTAACGCTGGTCACAGCTTTTTCAAGTGCTGCCATTAGTGCGATAAGAAATCATATTCCAAGCAGTATTCGTATTATTGTGCAAATGACAATTATTGCTTCTTTGGTTATTGTGGTGGATCAAATTTTAAAAGCCTTTGCGTTTGAAATTTCTAAACAATTATCAGTGTTTGTTGGTTTGATTATTACTAACTGTATCGTCATGGGGCGTGCTGAAGGCTATGCGATGAAAAATCCACCTTTAGAAAGTTTTATGGACGGTATCGGTAATGGTTTGGGTTATAGTTTAATTTTAGTGACTGTTGCCTTTTTTAGAGAAATTTTTGGTTCTGGAAAATTGTTGGGTATGGAAATTTTTCCTTTAGTAAAAGATGGCGGTTGGTATGATCCAAACGGTCTAATGCTATTGCCACCAAGTGCCTTTTTCATTATCGGTTTGATTATTTGGGGTGTCCGTGAATGGAAACCTGAACAATCTGAAAAAGTAGAATACAAAATTTTGCCGATTGCTCATGGTGAAGGAGGACATCACTAATGGAAGCGTATATCAGTTTATTTATTAAAGCAGTTTTCATTGAGAATTTGGCGTTATCTTTCTTTTTGGGAATGTGTACATTTATTGCTGTCTCCAAAAAAATATCTACCGCGATGGGTTTAGGTATTGCGGTAATGGTTGTTCAAGCCATTACTGTGCCAGCTAATAATTTTGTTTATCATGCCTTATTGAAAGAAGATGCCTTGTCATGGATAGGCATTACCGGTGTTGATTTAAGCTTCTTGGCGTTATTAAGTTGTATCGGCATGATTGCTGCGTTAGTGCAAATTTTGGAAATGGTGTTAGATAAATTTTTTCCAGCCTTATATTCAGCGTTAGGAATTTTCTTACCTTTGATTACAGTAAACTGTGCCATTTTAGGCGGCAGCTTATTTATGATTGAACGTGATTATAATTTTGGCGAAAGTGTTACTTATGGAGTTGGCAGCGGATTAGGCTGGGCATTAGCAATTACCGTCATGGCTGGTGTTCGTGAAAAACTCAAATACAGCGATATTCCGGCTGGGTTACAAGGCCTGGGTATCACCTTTATTACCGCAGGTCTGATGTCGCTAGGCTTCATGGCTTTTTCTGGAATCCAACTTTAAGAAGGTACCCTAATGCTGGAAATTTTATTAGGCATTATTATTTTCACGGCTTTCGTGATTGCATTAGTGTTTTTAATTATTGGTGCTAAAAGTAAATTGGTAGCTGAAGGTGATGTAGAAATTCTGATTAATGATGAAAAGAAGATTTACGTTCCCGTGGGCTCCAAATTGTTAGGTGCACTTGCTGACAATGGTTTATTCGTCTCCTCGGCTTGTGGTGGTGGTGGTACATGTGCACAATGTCGAGTAAAAGTTCACTCGGGCGGAGGCGATATTTTACCAACAGAAACCTCGCACATTACCAAAAGAGAAGCGGCTGAAGGCGAGCGACTTTCTTGTCAAGTTACAGTCAGAAACAACATGTCAATTGAAGTTGAAGACAGTGTTTTTGGTGTAAAAAAATGGGAATGTACGGTTAAATCAAATCATAACGTAGCTACGTTTATTAAAGAGTTGGTTTTAGACTTGCCAGAAGGTGAAGCAATTAACTATCGTGCAGGTGGCTATATTCAGATTGAATGTCCCCCACATGTTGCAAAATATCAAGATTTTTTAATTGAAGAACGCTTTCATGAAGATTGGGATAAATTCAATATTTGGCGCTATGTTTCTGATGTAAAAGAGCCGTCTTTACGTGCCTATTCCATGGCATCGTACCCCCAAGAAAGAGAAATTATGTTGAACGTGCGGATTGCCACACCGCCACCTAGAGCGCCTGAAGATGTGCCTCCAGGTATTATGTCATCGTATATCTTCAATTTGAAGCCTGGTGATAAATGCATCGTTTCTGGGCCTTACGGTGAATTTTACGCAAAAGATACAAAAGCCGAGATGGTGTTTGTTGGGGGTGGTGCAGGTATGGCACCCATGCGATCACATATTTTTGATCTATTGCGTAGATTAAAATCAACACGCAAAATTACATTCTGGTACGGTGCACGTAGTAAACGTGAGATGTTCTATGTAGAAGATTTCGATATGTTAGCGCGTGAGAATGATAACTTTGAATGGCATGTTGCATTATCCGATCCTCTACCTGATGATAATTGGGATGGTTATACGGGTTTTATTCATAATGTGCTTTTAGAGCAATATATCAAGAACCATCCTGCACCAGAAGATTGTGAATTTTACATGTGTGGGCCGCCAATGATGAACTCAGCAGTAACCAAAATGTTACTTGATAATGGCGTTGAACCTGAAAACATCATGCTTGATGATTTTGGTGGTTAAGCAGGTTGCTTAACTAGGACTGATATTGTTTTGACAGGGGTAAAAATAACCTCCTTCTGTATTTAGAGAAGGGGGTTTTTTTATTTAATATAGTGATAATTTTTGCTAAAGTTGAATTGATTAACCAGTGTTAAATGGGTAGTCATAAATCGCTATGAATAAATAGGAGAATACGATGGAAATGTTTTTAGTTACTTTTGTAGTAATGTTAGTTGTGGTTGCGTTAATGGCGATTGGGGTAATGTTTGGCAGACGAGCGATTAAAGGCTCGTGTGGTGGCTTAAACACAGGCAACTGTGTGTGTGTAAAAAAATGTGACAAAAGGCTAAAAATGGAAGCTGAAGCAGAGGCAAGTTAATAAGCACGCACATCTGGATATATCATGGCGGCACCTAGCTTTTATTGGCATGATTATGAAACATTCGGCACTCATCCTGCGATGGATAGACCTGCTCAGTTTGCAGGCTTAAGAACGGACGAAAACTTAACAATTATAGAGCCGCCACTTGTTGTTTATTGCCGATTACCCGATGATTATCTGCCCAATCCAGAGGCCTGTGTTATTACAGGCATTACGCCACAACAGGTGAATGCGCGGGGCGTGTGTGAGGCAGAGTTTATTCGTTTAATTCATCAACAAATGGCGCGTGCCAATACGTGTTCAGTTGGTTATAACAGCCTACGTTTTGATGATGAAATTACCCGTAATTGTTTATACCGTAATTTTTACGACCCCTATGCACGAGAATGGCAGCAGGGTAATTCGCGCTGGGATTTGATTGATGTGGTGAGAGCCACGAAAGCCTTAAGACCCGAAGGGATTCAGTGGCCTGTTATTACTCAAGAAGGTCAGTCACAGGTAACATTTAAATTAGACAGGTTAACCGTTGAAAATGGCATTGAACATAGTGCCGCTCACGATGCCTTAGCGGATGTATATGCAACCATAGCTATTGCAGAATTAGTAAAAACTGCACAACCTAAACTCTATGACTACTGCCGACAGCATCGTTTTAAAACAGAGGCAGGTAAGTTGCTCCAGCTCAATGAGCCCACACCAATTGTTCATATTTCAGGGCGGTACGCAAATAGCAAAAACTCCTTAGCCATTGTTGTCGCACTGTGTAAGCACCCAACTAATAGCAATGGTGTGATTGTTTATGATTTATCAATTGATCCTGAGCCGTTATTACGTTTATCAGTTGAAGACATACAAAATAGATTGTTTGTTGCAAGTGCTAACTTAGCAGAAGGGGTTGCAAGAATTCCTTTAAAAACGGTGCATTTAAATAAATGCCCAGTATTAGCGCCGATCAATGTTATCAAGCCCGTTGATGCGCAACGTTTACAGCTTGATTTATCGATGTGTTATGAAAACTTAAAAAAATTGACTAAAGCAGTTGAACTCAAAGAAAAAATAGCTGAAGTTTTTACGCAGAAATTTAAGCAGACAAATAACGATCCTGATTTAGCCATATATAGTGGTGGGTTTTTATCAGATTCAGATCGACAAAAATTAACGCACTTAAGGCAGTTAGCACCAGAACAACTAGCAAATAAAAAAATGGACTTTGAAGATGCGCGAATTCCAGAAATGATCTTAAGGTACCGTGCAAGAAATTACCCTGAGACCTTAACGCAGCAAGAAACAAAAGACTGGCAGGCCTTTTGTCTACAGCGTTTAACAGGACAAGAGGGTTATTCAGGACTAAGTTTTGAGCAATATTTTAACCAAATACACGCTTTGCGATTCAATCCAAATAATGATATTGGGCTGCTGGATGAACTCACTGCCTATGGTCATCAGCGTAGACATCAATTACAAGCCAAAAAATAACAAATCTAGGTTAAGCGCAGGTCTTAATCAATAAGCCCTATGCTTTGAAGTTGTTTGCGTAACTGCTCAAGGCGTTGCCGATTCGTACCTAAATCGCTGTAGCCAACGCGTGAAGCGGAATAGACATGAATCAACTGCGACTCAGCCTCTAAACTCGCGTGTACATCATCTACAAAACGTAATATAGGCGTTGTAGCACTGACATGGATAGTGGTTGCTGATTCATTAATCAACAGCGTGCGCGGTTGATTTTTTAAATGTTGAACAAAGAGTAACCACGCCTGTTCGGGAGCGCCAATAATGGTAAATGGTTGAATAAAATGACGCCTATCTAAGGGATCAGCTTGGCTTGACACACAATTAGGTGACGTCGCACAACGGGGTAGTTTATTTTTTGAAGTCATAGATGAGTTCGTAACAAGGGGTAAAGAAAAACTAAGTCCAAAAAGTAACGCAATGACTAGATTTGACATATAGAAATAAGTTAAAACCATGGCTTAGGATATGATAAAAAGGCGGTATGCGTCAAAAGACAGTGCAGGGGGCGAGAGTTAATATGCAAAAACAGTCCACGATATTAACAAACACAGCGGCTACGCCCGTGTTAATGATTGCTAGTTCAGCAAGAATGATGGCACAGTTAGCGCATCAAGTGGGCATAACAGTGGTAGTTATTGATCTTTTTGCAGACACCGATACGCAGCAGACCGCACTAGAGTCTGTGCTCGTGTCTAGCTTGTCTATAGATAATCTTCGGTATGCCGTGAAGTATTTTATCAATAAATACGCAATTACCACCGCAGTTTATGGTAGCGGCTTTGAAGCACATGCTGAAAGCTTATTTTATTTAGCGAAGCAACTAACTTTGTGCGGTAATGCACCTCAGATATTTGTCAACATACAAAATAAATCCCTTTTTTTTAAAGCCTTAACAGACGCCAATATTTCTTACCCAGAGGTGACCTTTACTTTGCCCGCCACCAATAAAACGTGGCTATTTAAACCAAATCTTGGTCAAGGCGGACAAGGTATTCATTACTTATCCCATCAAGATGACGCGAGACAGGGCTATTGGCAAGCATACATTAAGGGGCAGGTCGGGTCAGTAATCTTTTTTGCTAAAGATAAAAAAAGCCAGCTGATTGGCTTTAATACTCAATGGAGCGAAGCGTTAGCGGAGAATGACTTTGTGTTTTCAGGAATCATTAATCACAGTGACTTGCCCGATAATTGTCGAACCTTGCTTGCCCAATGGATAGCAACGTTGACGCGATTATTTTGTTTACAAGGCATAAATTCAATGGATTTTATTTATGCCAAAGGGCAACTATATGTCTTGGAAATAAATGCTAGAATTCCTGCCAGTGTGCAGCTTTATTCACCCACATGGTTTTATCAGCATGTTATAAACTCAGCCTATTATGCCAAGACAGCCGTCGCACAGAAAGGCTTTACAGCGTATCAAATTGTCTATGCAGCGCAACAATGCTACATTCCAACAACCTGGCACTGGCCAGAAAATTGCGTTGATTTATCAGAAATGGGTGTAAAAATCAGCAAAAATCAGCCAATATGCAGTATCATTGCAACCGATAAAACCCCCAGTAACGTTGTGAGTGCCATACAAAAACAACGTCAATTTATAGTAGATCAACTACCACGCACATCATAGGTTTACATTAATGGAATACAACGCAAGTGTTAATCAACTTTCTCGTCCTTTAGTTAATGAATTAATTCAACACGCCGTAAAGCTCAGGCTAAACGTGCAAACCTTAGACAATGGGTGCACGCTTATTGATGCAGGCATTCATGCCGCAGGCGGCTTAGAGGCCGGACGTATTATTACGGAAATATGCATGGGAGGCTTAGGCACGGTATCGTTAGCGCATAGTGCCTACACCGAAAAATGGCCCTTAACAGCTCATGTTCATTCAAGTAATCCTGTCTTGGCCTGTTTAGGTAGCCAATATGCGGGCTGGAGTTTAGCTCATGAAAAATATTATGCCTTAGGCTCAGGGCCAGCACGCGCACTGGCAAAGAAAACCAAAGAAGGACTTACTCAGCCTGTTGAAGAGCTATATAAAGAATTAAATTATCAAGACACTGCTGAGCAAACCGTATTGGTGATTGAAAATGACGCGATACCACCTGTTGAGCTCATTGAAAAAATTGCCTTAGCGTGTGCCTTAACGCCAGACCAATTAACGATAATCATTACGCCCACCAGCAGCTTAGCAGGCGGCGTGCAAGTGGTAGGTCGTGTGTTAGAAGTGGCTATGCATAAAGCTCATGCCTTGCATTTTCCACTGGAAAATATTCTCGATGGCTCTGGCAGCGCACCCATTTGTCCGCCACATCCAAAATTTGTACAGGCAATGGGCAGAACCAATGATGCGATATTATTTGCAGGTTTAGTGCATTTATTTGTAAAAGGCGCGGACGATGCCGCAGAACAATTAGCGCATCAATTACCCAGCTCAACCTCTAAACACTATGGCAAACCGTTTGCGCAAATTTTTAAAGAAAATGACTATGATTTCTTTAAAATTGATGCAATGTTGTTTAGCCCAGCCAGTGTGATTGTTACAGCGGTTGAGTCAGGTAACAGTTATCGAGCAGGACGTTTAGATAACGCACTGTTAAATCAATCATTTGGCTGTTAAGTAAATAAAGACGTCGACAAGGGCTTACCTCTAAAATAGCTAAACAAAAGTTTTTAGTATTTGTGCTGCGGTTAAGCCACTGGGAAATGCCTGAAAACTTAAAACGCATGACTGTTTCTTAAACTGATTTTGAAAGTGAACTAAGTGAATGGCTAATAAATTTCAGCATACTTGTATTCAATGTCTAACCGCGGTGGCACAGCATCATGGTTTGCAGATTAATCCAGAGCGCTTAATTCAAGAATATGCGATAGGAGAAAAAGAACCAGCCGATGCACAGTTATTAAGAATTGCAACTGACATTGGCATGAAGGCAAAGATAGCCACGTTAACGTGGGCTGAATTGCTTGCGCAAGGCGGAGTATTTCCCTTGCTAGCCAAATTACGTGATGGCAGTTTTGTGATAGTAGTCAGTGCAAAAGCAGCGGACATCAGTAAAGTTGCCGTTTTAAACCCCATGGCCGCCGATGCCGCCGTAATATTTCAAGATGAAGCAAGTTTTTGTAAAGACTGGACAGGCGAGTTAGTCTTTCTCAAGCGTAGCCACTCATTAACTGATCCAAATCAACCGTTTAGCTTATTATGGTTTATTCCTGAAATTGCAAGGCAAAAAAGGGCTTTTATTGATATCGCCATAACCGTTATTGCCATGCAATTTTTAGCCTTAGCGTCGCCTATTTTTTTCCAACTCATCATCGATAAAGTTTTAGTTCATCAAAGTGTTGCCACTCTTTGGGTGGTGGGTGTGGGCATTGTTATTGCGATGGTATTTGAAACTATTTTTGGCTATTTAAGGCAATTAATCGCCTTAGCAGCCACCAATAAAATAGATATGCGAATTACTCGCAGAACCTTTGGGCATTTACTCTCTTTACCCATTGATTATTTCGAAACCACCACAGCTGGCGTAGTAACGCGGCACATGCAGCAATTAGAAAACATACGGCATTTTCTTACGGGCAGTTTATTTTATTCAGCCTTAGAATTATTTGGCTTAGTCATCTTTTTACCTATTTTATTTACCATCTCGGTTAAATTAGCCCTCATAGTGCTGGTCTTTACGCTCATCATTGCAGCAATTATTATTGCCCTATTGCCCACGTATCGGCGTCGTTTAGATGCGTTATATAAAGCAGAAGGCAAGCGGCAATCAATGTTAGTCGAAACAATTTATGGAATGCGCACGGTAAAGGCCCTCGCGATTGAGCCCGTTCAGCGCCGAACCTGGGATCAGATTTCAGCTGAAGCCATTACCATGTCGTTTCGTTTGGGTAAGTTAGGGCTGATGGGTGCAAGTTATACGGGCTTGCTAGGCAGATTATTGCCAGTCACCATTATCATCTTAGGTGCACAAGAAGTTTTTGATGGCACGTTAACCTTAGGTGCACTGATTGCGTTTCAAATGATCTCAGGGAAAGTCTCAGCACCTCTTATTGCCATTGTTGGTTTAATTAATGAATATCAACAAACCGCCTTATCGGTGCGCATGTTAGGTGAGGTGATGAATAGAGCTCCCGAAGGACGTATGGGCACCAGTGGCTTAAGGCCGCAATTAAAAGGCGAAATCAGCTTTGAAGAGGTCACGTTCAGGTACCCAGGTTCCAGTGCAGCTGCGTTAGATCATACAAATTTTACGATACCAGCAGGCGTTGTTGTCGGTATTGTCGGACGAAGTGGCTCAGGCAAAACGACCTTAACCAAATTAATTCAAGGCTTGTATAGTGTGCAAGAAGGGATTATTCGCTTTGATGGCTTTGATGCCAGAGAAATAGAATTAGCCCATTTACGACGACAAATTGGTGTGGTACTGCAAGAAAACTTTTTATTTAGAGGATCTGTTAGAGAAAATATTGCCATGGCAAAGCCAGATGCCTCCTTTGAAGAAATAGTGGCCGCATCGAAAGCAGCAGGCGCGGATGAATTTGTTGAACGATTACCGCAAGGCTACGACACTTTGCTGGAAGAAAATGCAGCCAACTTAAGCGGTGGTCAAAAGCAGCGTTTATCTATTGCCCGTGCTTTATTAAGTAAGCCACGTATTTTAATTTTAGATGAAGCGGCCAGTGCCTTAGACCCAGAAAGTGAAGCCATATTTATTAACAATTTATCAAAAATTGCGGTGGGGCGTACCGTAATTATGATTTCACATCGCTTATCAACCTTAGTCAATGCTCACACCATTTTAGTTATGCAGCATGGAAAATTGATCGATAGCGGTCGCCATGAAGAATTATTAGCACGAAGTTCAACTTATTTACATTTATGGAATCAACAAACCAGTCAATTGTAAGCAGAGTAATGACGTTATTTACTAAAGACAACAGCGCAACGGTAGTTGAGTTTTTGCCCGATGCTGATGAAATTGAACGCACACCTTTGCCAAAATCAGCACAAATTACCTTGCATGTTTTACTCTTAACCTTAGCTACGTTTACGGTGTGGGCAATAGTTTCGCAGTTAGATAGAGTGGTGACAGCAACGGGGCGATTAATAACTCCCTTACCCAATATTGTCGTGCAACCACTGGAGACGGCGATTATTCAAAGCATTCATGTACGTATTGGGCAGTTAGTAAAAAAAGATCAATTATTAGCAACGTTAGATCCAACTTTTGCCGTAGCAGATGAAAAGCAAATTAAACAGCAAATGGATAGCTTAGAGACGCAATCTAAAAATTTATCCGCTGAAATTATTGGTCATGCCACGCCAGCAGAAGCAAAAAAAGACACGGATAGCCAATTACAAGCCCAGTTATCCACGGAGCGTCAGGCAAACTATCAGGCGCAATTAACTAAAATAAATGAAAATATCGCCCGTACTCAAGCAAGTTTAGTCACGCTAAGGCAAGATCAAAAGATGTTGGCTGAACACTTAAAACCCTTGCAAGAGATAGAAAGAATGCAAGAAAAGCTGGTGGCAAGAAATTTTGGTGCGCGAATTCGCTTGTTAGAAGCGCAGGAGAAACGTCAAGAAGTTGAGCGTAATTTGCACTTAGCTAAAAATAAAGAACAAGAAATTAATCGTGAACTTGCAGGAATGGAAGCTGAAAAACAGGTTTTTCAGAAAAGTTGGCGACAAAAAATGATGGAAGACATGTTGTCCATTAGTCGTGACCGTAACTCTTTACATGAGCAATTACAAAAAGCCGATAAACGCAGCCATTTAGTGCAATTAACCGCACCTGCCGATAGTGTTGTCTTAGAGCTGGCTAATTTATCGGTAGGCTCTGTAATTCAAGGTGGCAGTGCTTTATTCACGTTGGTGCCAATCAATACAGAATTAGAAGCTGAAGTGCAAATCGATGCAATGGATATGGGGTTTATTAAAACTGGGGATAAGGCGCAGTTAAAGTTAAATGCTTTTCCTTTTCAAAAGCATGGTTTTCTTAATGGACGTATTGAAACAATCAGTGAAGATGCTTTTCGAAGAGATACCGATTCAGGACAAACAATGCAAGCGTATTACAAGAGCAGAATCCGTATCGACTCCTTAACACTAAAAAAAATCCCCCCTCAAGTCAGGTTGCTGCCTGGCATGACGTTAAACGCTGAAATAATCGTTGGAAAACGCTCGGTGATTTCTTATTTATTATGGCCGTTTGCTAAGGCAATGGATGAAGCAATGGAAGAGCCCTAAGCTGCATCAAGTAAATATAACGATTTAACCTTCCCCGTTGAGAGCTTTTGGGCTACCAACTTAAAGAGGGACACAGTTAAGGGTTAAGCCTTTCGTGGTGAGCCTGTCGAACCATGAGCGGCTTAACCAACCGGCCCTCCTTCAACAAGCTCAGGACGAACGGTCAAGCCTTGTTAAGTGCCCCGTGTTAAGTTGGTGGCCAGCTTTTGCAAAGAGGGGGCTAAAGAAAAACTGTAAATCCAGTGTAAAATAGTCTTAAATTGATATAAAAATAAATTAAAGTTTATTTTTGGCATGTCGCTACCTGAAACAAATTTTATTTTTTTTTAGTAAGAAGAAAGTTTATTTATTTACTCTTCCTTTAAGAAGGGACTGAATAATTACCAAAAAATAAGTTTTACGTTAGTCGTCAATAGTTGGTGCTGTGCTTCAGCGGTCGGTTTAAGGGTTACCAACTTAAGGCGGGACACATCGCAAGATTTAACCGATCGCCCTGAGTCTATTATTTAAGTGTGGAAGGTTTAAGCTAAAAACCACAAACGTAACGGCTTGGTATTTATAATTAACTAAGACTGAATACATAAAGGTGTAATAATATTAATGGATTATCAGTAGGTATGCGTGTGCACCTGCGCATAGTTAGTCTTAATAGATAAGAGGCTTCTTTTTAAAAACTAAAAGGAAGTCTGTTATCTATTTTTGCTGCTTAGTTGTGAATGATTTTTTAAATCGAGGTGCTGCAATTACGGATGATGCATTAAAAATAAGTAACAAGATGAGTAATTAATCCGTTTTAGAGTCGTCGTTATATAAACAACATAATAATTTTTTATATTTTTCAGCACATCACAAATTATGATTTATCTATGGCATTAATCATTATGTCGTAGCACTTTATTTAAGGGGAATAAGGCATGACCACAAGAGTTTCAACGTTTACTACAGCGCAAATAGCAGGGTTAACCACTGCTCAAATTGCAGTTTTATCAACACGGGATATT